>ERZ810085.81-NODE-81-length-17704-cov-6.75466_pt1 | contig 17704 bp, 24 predicted proteins | sample MGYA00520346_ERZ810085 | MGnify/ENA primary metagenome ERZ810085 (study PRJEB31588, sample SAMN03398705) | human gut metagenome | study: EMG produced TPA metagenomics assembly of the PRJNA231909 data set (A prospective, longitudinal analysis of the...
GTGCTCTTCCGATCTAGTATTGGGTGCGGGCCGCTTGAACAGGAGGGCATTGAGATGTTTGGCAGAAAGAAAAAGGACCTCCCGGCGGGGGCCCGCATGATGCACTATGAGGGCTTGCGGGGCTTTTCCCAGGACGGCCCCTGTTTCATGGAGCGGACGGAGGCGGGGCTGGTGTTCCGGCAGACAAACGGCCCGGCGGCCACCCTCCCGCTGGAAAAGGTGACAGGCCTGGAGATGATGCCGGAGCGCAATTTCATGGCCCGGTATCACGGCACGGCGGCCACCACAGCCTATGGCAAGGCGGTCAAGTGGTTTGCCGTGTTCCACTATACCACCCAGGAGGGGGAGCGGATGCTGGCGCTCTGGTACACAGAGCCCAAAACCGGCAGCGTCCTCCGGGAGCTGGCCGTCCAGATCGGAGCGGCCACCCAGGACTACACCCTGTAAAAGAGCATAAAAAAAGAGCCGGAGAGGTGTGACCCTCTCCGGCTCTCTTGCGTTATTCGGTCTTTTTCTGGTCAAGCTGGGCAATGGCCTCTTTCAGTTTATCAAAGCCAAACATGGCGGCGTATGCCACGAAAAAGCCCAGGACCACAGCGCCCACCACCGTGTACCAGACGATGGCCACGCCCTTGATTTCACAGTAGGCGAAAAAGGCCGCCAGAGTGAGGGCCATGGCGATGAGCACCGCCAGGATGTTGGTGGGCAGCTTGTCCCAGGTGAGCTTTTTGAGCACCTGCACCACAATGTTGGTGATAATCACCAGGACGCCCACGATGCTGAGAATGACGGACCAGTCAAAAATGCTTTCCATGATTTTATCCTCCCTTTTCTATGTTACCCCACCAGGGTGAGGTCCTTGCTGTTGACGGCGGCGGTCACCACGCCATTCTGGCCGATGACCACCCGGTCACCGTCCACCTGGATGACGGTGTAGGTGTTGGTGTAGACGAAAGAGGCCAGGCCGCCGCCGGTGTAGGTCTTGGCCCCCTTGTTGACCTTGACCTTGGAGCCCACGGTGATGCCGCCCTCCACCTGGATGTCAGCGGCGTCCACCCAGCCGTAGACGGTGGAGCCGCCGCCGGGCACCTTGATGAGGTGGTAGGGGTGCTTGGCGTTCCCGGCCATGGCGGTGACCTCGGCCTTGCCAGGCTTGCAGGCGGAGCCGTTGAGGGCGTTGGAGCTCACATAATGCTTGTTGCCGGTAAAGGTCACAGTGTCGCCCACACAGGCCCCCACGGTGCCCTCAGAGGGCTTGCTGGGCTGGGTGGTGCCCTGGGACCCGCCGCCGGTAGAGGCCCCGGTGTAGTCCACATAGGGCAGCTTGCCGTGCTTGGTCCATCGGCGGGTGTTGTAGCCCGCCTTGGAGCCGATGTTGCCCACGGCGGTGATTTGCACCTTGTTCTCCCACTTGGGGCTGCACTCCACCGCCAGGCCGTCCCCAATGTAGATGCCGATGTGCCCGGACATCCAGACGGCCTCACCGATGACCATATCATCCCAGCCGGTGGTGCTCACCCCGGTGCATTTGGTAATCATGGTATCAGCGCCGATGTCCGGCACTCCGTTGATGGCGTAGCCCGCCCCGCCGTAGGTCCGGGAGGCGTCCCCATCCCAGCCCCAGAGGATGCCCTTGATGAGGCACACGCAGTCAAAGCCGAAAACGGGCGGGCTCTGGTTGGCCGCCGCCTTAATCATGGCGGTGCGGGTGGCGTTCTTGTTGTAGGAGTGGTTGTTGCAGTAGCGGCTCACATTGGAGCCGGTGAGGGGGGCCCCAAAGCACCCCATCACATACAAGGTCTTGTAGTTCTTGGCGATGTCCACGGCCTTGTCCACAAAGGCCTTGGCGGTCATTTTACTCATTGTAAACGCTCCTTTACTCAGTCTTTCAGTACGATTTCCGCCACACGGACAGCGACATCCGCCCCGTACTTGTCCGCAAACTGCTTGAGAAACCGCTGGGCGTATTTGGCCCGGTTTTCGTTTTTGGCTTTCCAGAAATAGAAACCGCCCCAGGCCCCGTTGGTCAAAAGGGAGGCCCCGGCCAGGCCTGCCAGGGCCGTGACATCAAAGCCCAGGTAGTTGGTGACGATGGTGGCCACGCACAGCAGGACGGAAATGGTCACATGGGCCCAGAGCAGCTTTTTTGAGGTGTCTATTTTTCATGCCCTCCTCTCCAGTCCCGCCAGAGGATTTCCACCATGCCCAGCAGGGCAAGGAAAAACAGCCGCATGGCGGGCCTCAATAAATGGCCTTGACGCCCTGCTCGGTCAAAAAATCCTTTTGGGCATGTTTGACTTTGCGGGCGTATTCAAGGGCGGCGTGCATGTCCCCGTTGCAATGTGCATCCGGGATGCGCTGGACGGCCACGGCGGTGGCCTCAGCCAGCGCCAGGGCCGCCCTGGTGTTCTGTATCAGCAGGACCTCATTTTGCTCACGGGCGGCCTCCCGTGCGTCCTGGACGGCCTCCCGCTTGCTGATACGCCGCTGGAGCAGCCAAAGCCCCAGGGAGGTGATGGCCGTGGGGATGCCCAGCAGAGTGAGCAGGCCCCCCACGGAAAGCTCAATAATCATGTAGGCTTTCTCCTTTACAAAATGGAAAAGGGGCTGTTTTGCAACAGCCCCTTTTCGCTTGGTTTGGAGGACTTAGACCTCCACCTCCAGAGCCACCAGGATTTCCTCCACCTGGCTCTTGATGAGGCTGGGCACCTGCTCAATAGTCTTGAGCCCCTTAACGATGAGGGTAGCGTACACAACGGCCATACATTCCACCTCCTTTCTCAACAGGATATATAGCAATAACTCACGGAGCTTACACATGGCTGTTCTCCGCAAGCAAAGCCTCCACATCATCCCGGAGCTGAGCCGGGACATCATCCAGGGTCTTGAGGCCCTTTTTGATTAGATCGGCATAGACCTTTGCCATGTCTTACACACCTCCCAAAATCAGCTCATAGACTTCACAGAGCGCAAGCTGGGTGTCAGTCAGCTGAGTTTCCGCCGCTGTCACCTTTTGCCGCAGCTCCTCATTTTCTTGGGTCAGCTCCTCAATGGATTTCTGCCGGTTGTGCAGGTCCTTGAGGCTCACCTTGTTCACTTTCACGCCCATTACTGAAAAGCACCTCCGATGTTAGTGATGTAGCCGCCGGTGTTGCTGCTCCCCCGGCTCACGGTCAACTTAAAGTTAAACGCAAAGCCGTTGGTGGCGGTCTTGTTGGTGAAAATGTGGTTGTTGCCGTTCTTGATGTCGGCGGTGGCGTCCTCCCAGACCGGCTCATCATCCAGGGCGTTGTTGGTCACCAGGACCTCCAGGTCTGCATCACCGGGGATGGAGCCCAGGATGTTGAGCACCATGACGGTGATGGTGTCATCGGCGTCAATGGGCTCTGCCATCGTGATGGAGGCCTCATAGACGGCCTTGGTAAAGGTCACGGTGTAGGGGGCGCTGTCCGCCTTGGTGTCATTGGCCACCACCTTGATGGTGTGGGCCCCGTTGAGGACTTTCTGCCAGTTGGCGGCGGTGACACACTGGACCGTGTTGCTCTGTCCCAGGGTGGCGGTGTAGGTCCGCTTGAGTACATTGTCCAGGTACTCTTTCACCGTCACGGTGTCGCTGTCAGCGTCCGTCACGGTGTAGGTCAGGTCAAAGCCGTCCTCCTTGGTCCCCAGATCGGTGCCGGAGGTCGTGGAGCTGGTGATGACCGGGATGGCGTTGTTGTCCACCGTCCGGGTTTCGCTGGTCACATAGGTGCTGGTGGCGTTGTAGCTGTCATAGGAGCGCACACGGTAGGCCACGGTGTTCCACCCGGCGGTGATGGTGTCGGTGTAGGCCAGGGCGGAGCCCTTATAGATTTGTGTCCAGGAGCCGCCGTCCACCTGCCGCTCCAGCTCATAGCCGCTGAGGTTGCCGTCACTGTCAGAGGCGGCGGTCCAGGAGATGGCCAGGTTGCTGCCGCCACGGACAACGGCGGGGACGGTCAGACTGCCGGGAGCGCCGGGGGCCCGGTTGTTGGTCACCGTCACCGTGCTGCTGGTTTTCCAGCCGCTCTCAAGTCCGGCAGCGTCATAGGCCTTGACCCGGTAGGCCACGGTGTTGGTGCCAAAGGCCACGGTGTTGGTGGTGCTGGTGGCGGTGCCCTGGTAGATTTGGGACCAGGAGCCGCCGTCCACCTGGCGCTCGACAATGTAGCCCTCAAGGTTGCCCTCTGCATCCGTGGAGGCGGCCCAGCTCACCGTGATGGTGCTGCCGCCGTTAATGCTGCTGGGGACGGAGATGCTGGCGGGCGTAGAGGGGGCGGTGTTCTGAAACACAGAGCCGTCATCGCTCACATAGAGGGAGGAGGGGAGAGTGAAAGCGGGGCGGGACCCGTAGGAGCTGCCGCAGTAGCTGACGCTGATACCGCCACCGGAGCCCAGCCCCCAGGCGCCGCTGGTGCCGTTCGTGTACGGGGAGCGGGTCCATTGGGTGTTGGCGTTGCCGTTCAGATAGGCAATTTTGAGCGTGCTGGCGATGGGCAAAGCGGAGCCCTCCACATTGGCATAGGTGTGGCTTTCACCCAGCTCGGTGAGGGACAGGGCAAAGATGGCCCGCTCCAGGGTGCCCACCGTGTTGTTGCCGTTGCCGGGGGTGTAGCGGATTTTGGTGGTGCCGATGAGGGAGCGGATGTCGGCGTCCAGCATGTTTTTGTAGGTGCTGTTAAACCAGCTATCCAGGTCGCTGCTGGCGTAGGCGTTCACATTGCCGCTGTCCCACACTCGGTCATCATAGGCGTCCTTGCGGACCACCAGCGTTCTCCCGGCCCCGTTGAGGCTGCTTTCATAGTCGTGCTTGGCAACATAGAAGTCCACCAGCGTGCCGTTTTCTTTCAGCTTGATAATGCTGCCGGTGGACTTGTTGCCCAGGGTAGTTGTGGCCATTAGATTTCCTCCTTTAGAATGTTTTGCACACGGTCCCGCACCTGCTGGCGCAGGGACCAGGTGTTGCCGTGAGCGGCGTGGGCGTCCCAGGCCTGCCAGCTTTGCAGGATTTTCTCACGGGTCACAAGGCCTGCCGGATAGTCCTGCTCCCACCGGCGGAGCTTGGAGCGCATACGCTTGATGCTGCTGTGCCGCAGCTTGCGGATGACCTTGCCCTCCTCGGTCAGATAGGTGTGAAAGCCCAGAAAATCAATTCCGTTGCGGATGGGGAAAATCTGGGTTTTCTCATTGAGCTCCAGCCCCAGGCTGGCCATAAAGGCCCGGATTTCCTTGAGGCAGAATTGCAAATAGTCCTTGTCCGGGTGGATGAGGAAAAAGTCATCCATGTACCTGCCATACCAGCGGATGCGGAGCTTTTCCTTGACGAAGTGGTCAAACTCATCCAGGAACAGCAGGGCAAAAAGCTGGCTGGTCTGATAGCCCAGCGGCAGGCCGTCCGTGCTGTCTATGTAGGTACACAGCAGGTCAAAAACGATGGGCTCAAGGTCCAGCTTTTTTAGCTTTTCCTTGAGCTTGTCGTGGTCAATGGACGCAAAGAAATGCCGCACATCTGCCTTGAGGACCCAGCCCTCCGCCGTGCGGTATTTGTTCCAGTATTCCGTGAAAAATCCACGCAGCCGGTCCAGGCCGAAGTGGAGCCCTTTGCCTTTCTGGGATGCGTAGTTATCCAGGATGAAACTGTTGGTGATGCGCTCATAGATGAGATTGTCCACCAATGCGTGCTGGACCACTTTGTCAACAAAGGCCGGGGCCTGCACCAATCTCTTTTTGGGCTCGTAGACATAGAACACACGGAACAGTCCGGGCCGGTAGATTTTGGTTTGCAGGATGTAGACAAGGTTGACGATGTTGGCCAGCAGGTGGACCTCATAGTTGGCGGTGGCGGCCCTGGAGCGCTTGCCCCGTCTGGCCGCCAGGTAGGCTTTGTAGAGCACCGAAAAGGTGCATATCTCAGAGAATTTCAGCACGGGTCTTTGCACCCCTGTAAACATACGGGCGGCCCCCTGTCATCCCGGCGGCGGGCCTCCCTCTCCTTGTGCGCCGTGTAGGTGCCGCAGGGACAGGACCAGCAGCACCCCGCCGCCTCGGTGTGCGGTGGGGTGCATCGGCGCAATGTATTTGCCTTGGTGTCAAGGCTGGATGTGACCTCCTTTGATGTGATGGATGGCGCTGTTTTCGGCTTTGGGCCTACTCGGTCGGACCTTACCATCAGAGCGGGGCGGGACCCGTTGGAGTTGTTGCAGTTGTTGTTGTTGATATTGCCATTGGAGTTCAGCCTCCAGGCGTTGTTGGTGTTGTTCGTGTTCGGGGAGGTAGAGGTAAATAAACAGGTCACACCCAAATACACGGCCTTGGTGGCCGTTGTATCCGTTTACTGAGGCCGCAGGGCCTCCGCAATTTGCAGGGCCATTTGCCCCATCTTGGCAAGCTCCTGGGCCGCCTTGGCCTCCCGGAGGGCGGCGGCACGGTTGCCGTCTGATTTTCTCCAGTTGAAAGCCTTTTGACGGACCGGGCGCACCAGCTCCGCCCAATAGTGGCATTGGTCGCCGGTGATGTACTTGCGGCCATAGCTGAGGTTGATGAGCTGCTCCATGGTCTGGCACTCGATGAGCACGCCGTCCAGGTCCTTGAGCCGCTCCTCATACTCGGTTTCAAAGTAGCGGCCATTGGCGGCCTCACAGCCCTTGAGGATGCGGACGGCGCAGTCCTGGAGCTCGGCGCACAGGTGGAAAGTCTGGCTTTTGGGAAAGTGAGGCTTTCCGTCATCTTTCACCTTGTCATAGAGGAGCTTTTCCACAAGCTGGTCACCCACCATGATGTAGGCCTTGACCGGCTTGTATTCTGCCTCTTTCTGCTTGACCCGCTGGATGGTGTAGTCCAGCAGATCGGAGGCAAGAGGGATGATGTCATAGCTTGGCATTAAAACTCAATCCTCGCATAGGTTTCATTCCAGACGCCGGTGACCACCACGCCGGTGAGGGTCCCAAAGGTCACCTCAAAGCTGTTGCCGGTGACATTGGTGCCATATTTCAGCTCCAGCACGGAGAGGCGGCTGTCCAGGCCGCTGAGATCCACACGGATGTCCGGGTGGGAGGTTTCATCGGTGTTGTGGTCATCCACGGCGTCCGTGATGTCCTGCCGGATGTCCGGGTGGGAGGTTTCATCGGTGTTGTGGTCATCCACGGCGTCCGTGATGTCCTGCCGGATGTCCGGGTGGCTGGCCGGGTCCGTGTTGTGTTCGGCAATGGCCTCCTCCAGGTCCTCCGGGCTCACCGTGTCCAGAGACGGGGTGATGGTAAACTCCAGCACGGAGCTGTCCACCACAACAATGTGCATGAGCATGGTGAGCCGCCCGTCCACGCCGGTGGAGATGGCCACCTTTTCCGTGTCCGGAGTGTTGCAGATGGCAATGAGGGTGCCGTCCTCATCAAAGAGGCCCATTTCACGGACAATGAAGTTGCCCACACTGTCATCAATGATGATTTTCACATCCATCATGTTGGGGACAGAGGCGTTTTGCTCGGCGGACACGATGGGCCCCCGCCACAGCTCCCTCACAAGCTCCGTCTGTTCCGTGCTGGGCAGGTAGTAGCTGCCCCCGCCGTCACCGGCGGCGGCCTGGGTGATTTTCAGCTTGGTCCCCGCCAAAATGCAGTTGGTGATGAGGGTGGACCCCGCCGTGGTTATCCTGGTGCCGTACTTTCTTTCCTGGTCAGGCATTTCCGCTTTCCTCCTGTTCGTATGGATAAATTTCAAGGGTTGCACGATACTCCAGAGGCCCGGCTCCGATGACGCCGCCGGTGCTCTCCAGCTCATTGGTCAGCAGGGGCCACAGGTCCATGTGCAGGGAGCGCTCCGTGTAGGCCCCCAGCCGGACGCCGCCGGTAGACTGCAAAAGGGCGGTCATCAAAATGTGGATGTTCTCCGGGCGGACCGTCAGTAGCATGTCAAGGATTTCCCCCGCCAGCCGGTCCGCCTCCGGCAGGACCGTGTAGTCAAGCTGGATGTCCAGGGTGTAGTCCTGGAGAGAAACAGAGTGACCGTCCGGGCCGCACAGGCCCGCCAGCCAGTTTTTCAGCCAGCGCAGGGTGTAGGGCAATTCCAAATTCCACTTGGCCTTGATGCGGGCCTTGCGGGCCTCCAGGGTGTCCGTGTCCTTGGGAAAGAGCCGCAGCTCTTGCTCCCACACGGCCACGCCGTCCTCATCGGCGTCCTCAAGGAATTGGTTGGCCAGCACCCTGGTGATGGCGTCCCATGCAAGGGAGATTTCCGGCTCATTGGCCCCGTTGATGATTTGAAACTCCAGCACCTCCCGGAGCACCGGGGGCAGGTAGTTCAAAAGGTGTCTATCCATCGGTGACCTCCCCTCTGGCGGGGATGCTGTCCGGGCCCAGGGCCAGGTTGTTCTCCTGCCCGTTGATTTTGGTGCCGCCAATGTCCGTTATCATGTTGGAGCACTCGGAGAGGATGCGGCTTTCAATCTGGGAAATGCGGACGGTCAAAAAATCAGAGCTGGCCCAATCCTGGGACAGCTCCACAAAGTAGGCGTCAATGACGGCCTCCACATAGCTCTTGACGGCATCCCAATCCCACCCGGAGGCATAGGTGAGGTGGAGGGCAATGTCCACCTCCTCCGGCGTCACGCCGGTCACATGGACCACATGGCCGATGGGGGCCAGGCCCAGGCCCTCCCCGGCGTTCTGCTCCGGGTCAATGGCCGTCTGGATTTCCTCCAGCAGGGTGGGCGTGGGGGCCTTGTAGTCAGAGGCCATGATGACCAGCTTGACCGTGCCGCCCACCGTGAGCTTTTTCTCCTTGGCCGCCGTGTAGACTGCTGTGAGCCAGGTGGCCACAGAGCCGCTCACCGTGGAGATGGTGCTGGTGTACCAGCTTTCCACGGCCTCATCCGGGATTAGGCTGGCCGGGGAAATGTCGCCATTCCAGACGGGGTGGATTTTGAGGTCCCCCACGCCGGGCATGGCCAGCACTTTCTCCCGGTAGTCGGCCTGGTTGCCGCCAAAGGCCTGGGATTGGAAACTGTCCAGCACCCGCTGGCGAAAAGCCTCCGTTTCCTCCTCATCATCGCCGGGGATGAGCAGCTCCACCAGCTCCGCATGGGTGAGCCCCTGCACATACTCCACCGGGATGAGGGTGCCGCCGTAGTTGTTGGCCGCCGCTCCGGGGGTTTCACAGGTAACCTGGTAGCTGAGGCCGGTTTCCGTGTCCTCCTCCGGGTCCATGCGGGCGGTGACCACAAAGTTGAGGTCCTCGCAGGAGAAACGGGTCCCCTCCGGGACCTCAATGTTAAACTCCGCCCGATAGACGGCGGGGCTGGCCGGGTATGGGTCTATGTTTCGGTCATGGGCCCGTTTGATGAGGTATTCACGGGGGGCCGTGATGATGTAGGTGGCCTGGAGCACAAAGTCCGCCGCAATGTAAAGCTGGGCCAGCTCCGCCATGGACGGGGCCACGCCGTTCATCACCATGGACCCCTCCCGCTTGTCCACCGGGGAGGCCACCCTGGACAGGGCGCTGGCCAGCAGCGCCTCATAGGTCCTGCTTTCAAACATTCAGATGTCAACCTCCTTTTCGGCGCTTATATCGCCATAAATGGTGTGGACGATGAAACGGGCCGTGACCCAATTCTGGCCCGTTTCAAATTCCCAGCCGTCCAGAGAGGTGATGCGGTCATCCTGGAGCAGGGCCTCCGTGATGCGCCGCTTTATCTCGCTCATGGCGTAGTCTTTGGGCTTGCCTATCAGATCGGACAGCTCGGAGCCGTAGTTGCGGGAATAAATAGGGAAAGCGTAGCGCTCCACATTCAGAATGAGGTAAACGGCCTGGAGGACGGCATCCCGCTCATCCGTCATGCCCCTCACCCGGTTGCGGTCAATGTCCAGCTTGTGGGTGTAGCTGGGCTGGGTTTCCACCGCAAAGGTGATGAGGTCCAGGTCATCCCCCGTGGTCGGTAAAGTTGCCATTAGGTCCTCGCCTCCCATCTGCCCAGGACAATGTACTGCTGCCCGCCGTCACACCGCAGGAGGATGACCTTTTCCCCCATCTGGAGGGCGTTGTGGACTTTCCACTTTTTCCGGCCCTGGTAGCGGTGCTTGTGGGGCGCAAAAGAGGCATCCCCGGCTCCGCCGCTGGTTTCCTCGGTTTCGTGGTATTCCGGCATGGTGGTCATCTCCACGGTGTAGTCCCTCACGGCGTCCGTGAGGATGAGCTGGGCCTCGGTCAATATCTTCTTTTGGTCAACGGTGATTTCAAGCGGAGAGGTGGAGGTCACATAGCCATAGCCCCCGCTCATGGGAGCGCCTGCCTGGACTGCCTCCACGGCGGCCCGCTTGACCAGCCGCACCAGTTCATTGATGTCAAGTGACAAATGTACCACCTCGCATTTTGAGCTCCATGAGGTGCTGCTCATTGTTGAAAGTGTGCTTGACCTGCTCCACCATGAGGTAGTTTGACACATTGATGTCACCCAGCCCCAGCATGACCACCAGCAGGGTCCCGGCCCTCACCCGGATGTCCCCCAGCACATCTTGGAGCTTGAGGGTCCGGGTTTTGGTGTTATAGAGGCTGAGGAGGGCATCCGCCATGGCCTTGGCATTGGTGGTGCTGTCCAGTTTTTCGTAGTATTGCAGGACGCCCCATTGGTTGATGTTGGAGCTGTCCTGGGCCACGAAAATCTCCCGCTTGCCGGTGTCCTTGTTCTCGTAGGAGAGCTTGATTTTGTCATAGGTCTGGGAGGCGATGGAGCTTTTATAGTCAAAGTCCCCAGCCGTGTCCTCATCAATCAAAAGCCCCAATTTCATGCTGCCGATGTTCTTGAGGGTCAGCTTGCCCACATCGTCATAGAGCACATACATCTGGGAGGTGGCCTTGAGGGTTTCGTCCAAAGCCGTCTGGATGATGTCAAAGAGGGTCTGGTTGTCCTCCACCCGGCTCCCGATGGTGTAGCCGGTGTCCTCCAGGTCCCCCACATTGAGCTGGAAGTCCTCCGCAATCATGCGTATCACATCGGCGGCGGTCTTGTTAGTGTAGACATAGGTGTCCTTGTTTTTGAGGTAGTAGAGCTGGTCATATACGGTGATTTGGATGATGTCATCCGTGCTGCCCTTGCGGGATTTTTCAAAGACAAAGCCATAAAAGACGGGGGTGCCGTCCACGGAAAAACGGCACGGGTCGCCCTCTTGAAAGCTCAAGCCGGGTGTCTTGACCACCTCGGCAATGAGCTTTCCCGGCTGTCCTTGGCGCTCCCACTCAATGCTCACATTCTCCACCACGGGGGGCAGCATGATGGTCCCCTGGTGTTGTATCAGCAGCTCATAGGTCATGGGATGGTGAGCACCTGCCCCACATAGATGAGGTTGGGATTGCTGATTTTGTCCGTGTTTGCGTTGAAAATCTTGTTGTAGTCGGCCCCGTTGCCGTAATACTTGGCAGCGATGGCCCACAGGCTGTCACCGGCCTTGACCGTGTAGGTCTTGGCCGTGGGGGCCGTGCTGGCGTCCCGCTCCTTTTCCACCGTCACGGTGGGCGTGGTGCTCTCCGCCTTGGGCTCCTCCACGGTCACGGTCTTTGTGCCGTAGTCCCGCCATTGCTTGAGGTTGACATCCACGGCCACATCCAGGCCCTTTTTGCCGTCCTCGGTGATGTTGTAGTCCTCCACGCTCACCTTGATGTTGGTGTCAAAGAGCATCCCCCCGGAGGGGGACATCCGCACCAGCATGAATTGGGTGGTTTCCTTGTTGGCTTTCATCTGCTCCAGCAGTCCCAGGTAGTAGTCCGGGGACCGGGAGCCGGTGAGCATGGGCAGGTCAAAGGGGACGGTGAGCTCCGTGAGGCCGGGGGCCCGCAGGAAATTGACCTCGCCCTCATTCAAGAGGACCAGGGTTTTGTTTTTCCCCTTGATTTTCACCTGGAGCTTTTCTGGGGTGGGCCAAAGGGCCCCGCCCAGATAGCAGGTGTAACTCATCTTGTCACCCTCCTTTTTTCCATTGGAAAAAACTCCGTGTTTCCGGCATGGGGCAGGGTCTACGCATGGACGCCCTCCGCCGCCGTCAGCAGGGCCTCTGTAAAGCCGTCTGTGAGGGTGGAGATAACGCCGTCCAGATCGGCACCGCCCTCAATGCGGTTGGTCATGCCGGTCATATCAATGCGGACCTCCGCCGTGGTGAAACGGTTGATGGCGTCCCGCTCCGCAATGTCCCGCAAATACTCCAGCTCCTCCGTGGAGGTGCTGAGGGCGTCGGCGGCGGCCCCGGTGTTGGCGGCGGTCTGCCCGGTGTTGCCCAAAAGGTCATCCATGGCAAAGTCACCATATCCGCCGGTGCCCAGGCCGCTTGCTCCGTAGTCCGTAGCAGCGCCCAGGTCCATATCAAACAGGCCGCCCACGGCGTCAGAGATGCCGCTGGCCACGCCGTCACCCCAGTTGGCTCCAGCGTTGAAAGCGTCCCCCACCCAGCCGTCCTGCCAGGTGTCAAAGGTGCTCATGCCCTCATTGAAAGCGTCCCCGATGCTCACAAAGTCCTGGATGTTGCCGGAGGCCTCCGCCGCCTTGGCGGCGTAGTCGCTGGCCGCATTGGTGATGCCGGAATAGTCAAAGTCCACAAAGGGCAGCTTGTTCAAAGCCTCACAGATACCGGCCACAACGGTGAGCGCCGTGGAAAGCAGGTTGTAAAACCAGGCCTGCACGCCGGAGATGACATTGCCAAAGGCGATGCCGATATTTTGAGCACAGGCTCCCAGGGCGTTCCAGATGCCCAGGGCGATGTTGGCGATGGTCAAGCCCAGGTTGACAAAGAATTGCACCACCACATTGATGCCGCCGCAGATGACGCCAAAGCCGCTGTTGGCGATGCCGGTAAACTTGGCGATGGCCGAACAGGCGGCGTAGATGGCTGCCACAAGGGCGATGACCAGCACCACAATCCAGGTGATAGGACAGGCCAGCAGGGCCGCATTGAGCCCGTACTGAGCCGCTGTCTGGGCAAAGGTGGCCCCGGTGCTCATCATCAATGCCGCCGCTTTCACGCCCTCAGCCAGCGCCATGGCGGCGTTGATGCCGTTGGTGATGAGGGCCACGGCATTGTAGGCGATAAAGGCGGCCACCAGGCCATACACAATGGGGCTAATCCAGCTCCAGTTGTCCACCACAAAGGATGCACCGTTGATGAGGAGGTCCAGGACGCCGGTGGCCACACTGGCCAGCATGGCCAGCCCGTTGATGGCTCCGTCAATGACCGTGTTAAACTGTGCGCTGTTGGCCACTTGATTGAGCCGTGTGAGCACGGGCTCAAAGGCCGCCAGGGCCGTGTTTTGCATCTTGGTGCAGATTTGGGCCCAGGTCATGGGCATACTCTCAAACTTGGCATTGGTTTCATCTGCCACAGAGAGGAGGGCGTTTTTCACCACGTCTGCCGTGATGAGGCCCTCCTCCGCATAGGATTTGATGGAGCCCTCCGCCACGCCCATGTAGCTCTCAATGGCACGGGCGATGCCGGGAGCGTTCTCCAGGATGGAGTTTAGCTCCTCACCCCGGAGAGCACCGGCGGCCATGGCCTGGGTGAGCTGGAGCATGGCCGCAGACTGGCCCTCCGCCGTAGCACCGCCGATGACAAATTGCTTATTGACTTGCTCCATAAAAGCGATGAGCTCATCATTGCTTTCAAAAGCCCGGCCAGCGTTTGCGCCCATGCTGGCAATGGCGGAGGCGGTGTCCAGGTAGGCCGCCCTGGAGCGCTGGGCAGATGCCATGATTTTCTGCTCCAGCTCATCCACAGAGCCCCCGTCATCCACAAGGAAACTGAGGCGGGCCGTGGTGCTGGTCAGCTTATCAGACAGCCCCAGGAGCGCTTTTGCGCCCGCTCCGGCGGCCAGCGTGGCCACAATGCCTTTGACCTTGCCCAGCAGCCCATCCGCAGCGCTCGTGCCGTTGCGGAGGCCCTTGTTGAGCACTTCCTCCTGTTGAGCCGCCCGGCGGTAGCCCTCCGCCATGTCATCAACCTCACGGTTGGCCTCCACAAGCGCAGCTCTGGCCGCCTGGATTTGAGCCGTGTCCACAGCCCGCCCGGAGGCACGCTGGACCTGCTCAAAGGCATTGAGGGTGGTGTTGAGCGCCGTGTTGATTTTTCTGAGCACGCCGCTGATGCCGTCATTTAGGACCATCTGGGACCTGATTGTTGCCACGGTTTCACCCCCTTTTTAAGAATTAGGCCCCCGCCATACAGCGGGGGCCCCGGTTTACTTCCGTTTTGATTTGCCTTTTCTCATTTTGCTTTTCAGTTCTGCCTCCCGTTTCTTTTCGTCCTCGCCCCGCACCTGGATGGATGCGATGACAAAGGCCCGCTCCTTGACAGGCAGGTCTAAAAACTTGGACGGCTCCCAGCCAAACTTTTGCAGGCAAAAATGGGCAAAATTGGCCTCCGGGTCACCGTCCAGAATTAGTTTTTTGCCTCGGCCACCACGTCATCATCGGTCTTGAAACCGTTGACCTGGAAAACCTCCGTGACATAATCGTCAAACTCGCCGCCAATGAGCAGCTTGCCAATCAGCTCCTCCGGCTTGGCCACGCCCCAATCATTCTGGAGTGCGGCGTTGTTGAGGTCCGGGAACACGGTGCAGCGGGCCGCCACCTTTGCCTGGAAAGTGTAGGTGTCAAGCTGCTGGGTGTACTGGCCTTTCTTGCCGGGCACGGGGACCTGGCGGATGCAGGCGGAGCGGATGCGGGCGTACTCATCGGCGGAGATGCAGCAGATTTCCCACTCCATGGGCTTGCCGTCCTCCCCCTTGATACGGGGGGAGGCGGCAAACTTGTGGTTTTCAATCTGCTCGACATTGGCACGCATGAAAGCGGACAGGTTACTCATGGATTTTTTCCTCCTTGTGTGTTATGCGGCCTTACATGTAGGCCGGGTTGGCGTACTGTTCGGGACGGGTAAAGCTGTCACAGTAGCCCTCAATAGACTGCTCGACAAAATCACCCTCTGCATTGAACATGGACAGCAGCACATCACCGTCCAGGATGCAGTTGTTGTAAATCTTGGTGCTCCGGCCCACGGTGGTGGCGGGGTCATCGTTGGAGGTCTGGATGTCAAAGGTGGGCATCACGCCGGTCTTGATGAAGTCCTCCACCACCTTGTCAAAAATCTCCGTGCATTTGTAGATGGTCATGGAGAAAGACAGGGCAACGGTCTGGGCCTTGTGGCCCACCACAACACCGCCCAGCTTGTAAACCTCAGCGGTGTTGACGGATGCCGTGCCCTCAAACTCCTTGGCCATGAGCATGGAGTAGCGGGTCCCGTCAATGGTGACAAAGCACTCCGCAAAATTGGCGCTTACAGCGTCCTGGGTGTTCATGGTCGGCTTGGACATTTTCCTTTCCCTCCCTTACTGGATAATCACGCTCATGTAGAGCTGGGCCATGGCGTTGATCACATTGAGCCCGTTGACGATGCAGAGGACGGCTTTCTTGCTGTCACCCTGCTCACAGGTCACAATTTCCGGGTCAAAGTTCTCCACGGCCCGGATGTCATCAAGCTGCTGGATGAGCTTGGTGATGTCCCCCCACAGGGAGGAGCGGCCAGAGGCGTCATTGGGCACGGTGCCCAGGTACTTTTGGCCGAACAGCACCGCCACATCATTGGCAATCTGGTCACACACCCGGATGGTCTGATTGCTCTGGAAAATCTCCCCCTTGGTGTCGGACAGGGTGAGCAGGGTGTTGATGTCCTCCAGCACCCGCACATCACCATTGACGTTGTGGAAGATAAACTTGCCCGCCTTGAGGGCCGCCTCCAGCTCCGCCTGGGTGTAGTCGGTGTTGATGGTCAGCTCACCATCATACTTGAAATTGGTGAGGGACTTGTTGACCGCACAGCCCGCCTCAGCACCGGCCACCCAATACACCAGGGAATGGGTGGGCACGCTGGCAATGGTGGGGTGGGTCACGGTGTTCCACACGCCAATGATGCCCTCATAGTCCGCCGTGCTGGGCTGCCAGGCCACAAGCTGGAATTTACTGCCCACCTCATCCCGGACCCGGCTGCAAAACTGCTGATAGAGTCGGACGGTGGTGGCGTCCGATGCCGGGCAACACAGAGCGTTGTAGGCATAGGGCTCAATCTTGTCCAAAAAGGCTTGGTGGGCCTCGCCGTTGATGGTGGTGGCATCCGCACCGTTGGTCAGAGGCATCCCGGCAGATGCGGACAGGGTGGCCTCCGTCTTGAAGTCCACCCAATCGTTGCTTACCAGAGCCTCAGCATCCTCAACGGTCTGGGTGTCAGCGGCCACGCCGTCCACATAGGTGGTCACATCCCACAGGTCCGGCTCATCCACATTGGCGGCCACCACAATGGTGATGTCGTTGCCTCTCACGCCGCCATACTTAGCCGTGGCCAGGGTGTTGGAGGCCTTGACGGCCCCGGAGCCCAGGCGGTAGCAGTAGACGGTGGTGGCGTGGGTGAAAATCTCCCGCAGGGGGAGCATCTTGGGGTGGTCGTAGGCATAGCCGAAAATGGTTTTGCTGTTCTTCTGAAACTCCCCGGAGGTGACGGCGAAAACCTCACCCTCCGGGCCCCAGCTCAGCTCAAAAGGCGCTGCCGCAAAGCCTCTGTCAGAGAGGGCCGCAGACGCCCTGGGCACACTGGAAAAATTGACATAGTAACCGGGCAGGACCTTGTTTTGGACCTGCCAGGTGCCGCCGCCCAGCGCCATATTAGTTCACCTTTCCTTTCATGTACTTCTCAATCAGCCCGTCCACCTCATTCAAGGTGTAGGCTTTGCCGTCCTCCAGCAGAGCCCGGATGAGGTCCCGCCGGTTGGCATATCGCTTGGAGGCCACAAGCTGCTCCTTTTTGTAAGTAGCGGCCCCGGTGGCCTTTTCGCTGTTCGTGGTCTTGGCTTGCGCCATGTTTATCCCTCCATTTCAATATCAAGGGTTTCCATGAGGACCGGCTCCTGGGGGATGTAGGCGTGGTGGTCATAGCTCACCAGCACATGCAGGACGCCCTCCTCAATGGTCCATTCGCAGTTGGTGCAATGGATGAGGTCCCCCTCCGGGGTGGTGATGTCCCGCAGGAGCATGGTGAGCTGATCTGCCACCTCGCAGCACTCCGCCACCCCCACCTTGGGGTAGTAGATGACATCCAGGGTGGGGGTGCGGAGAAACCGCTCTCCCACCTGCTTGCTCTGCCCGGCGGAGGGCATGACCACATTGAGGTCCCCAGGGTTGAGGCCCTGCTTGACATTCCCGCCATGTACCTGCACAGCAGGAAAAGCGGCGTGTAGCGCAAGGCTCACGCCGTCATAGATGCTCTTAAAACTGATTTCAGACATTGAAAGCCTCCCGCAGCAGCGCCTCCAGCTTTTTCTCAATGACGGCGGGGGCCACCCGCTCAAGGTCCTTTTCAGACAGGGTGAGGAAATACTGCCCGGCCACCCAGCCGCCTCCGCCACGGGTGCGGTGTCCAAACTCCACATAGCTGGCGTAGTGGACAGGGTTGATGACCTCGATGTAAAAGGTCCGCCCCCTCTTGAAAACTGGCAGAGCGTTGGCGTAGGCGGCGGGGTCTACTTTCCCGCCGCCCGCCGCCTCCTGCTCGGTCCGGGCGGTCCAGCCCCGGCGCAGGGTGCCGCCCTTTTTTCCGCTGCTCCGGGGGTATTGCCCCACCGGGGTGCGGGGGATGACCAGGGCCAGCAGCCGGGCGGCAGATCGGAAGAG
>ERZ810085.82-NODE-82-length-17646-cov-6.32301_pt1 | contig 17646 bp, 15 predicted proteins | sample MGYA00520346_ERZ810085 | MGnify/ENA primary metagenome ERZ810085 (study PRJEB31588, sample SAMN03398705) | human gut metagenome | study: EMG produced TPA metagenomics assembly of the PRJNA231909 data set (A prospective, longitudinal analysis of the...
TCCCTACACGACGCTCTTCCGATCTAACATGGCTCTCAGCGGCAAAGTTGATGACGTAATCGAAATCGTACTTTGCAAACAGGCTCTCGACCAGCTCCTTGTCGCAGATGTCGCCCTGCACAAAGACGTGGCGGGGGTCGCCCTCAACGTCCTTCAGGTTCTCGAGGTTGCCGGCGTAGGTCAGCTTGTCGAGGTTGACCAGCAGGATCTCGGGGTACTTCTTGAGCATATAATGCACAAAGTTGGAACCAATAAAACCGGCGCAGCCGGTGATAAGATATTTTTTCATAATAAGATTTTCCTCTTAAATTAAGCTTTCATCCCATTGTCGCCGTCCCAGTGCTCGAAGAAGCAGGCCAGCGCGTCCTTCCAGTCGCGGACGTCGTTGCCGACGGTGCAGCGGAGCATCCGGTTGTCCAGAGCGCTCCACTTGGGGCGGTCGGCGCTGTCCGGGTGCTTTGCCTTGTACTCTTCGCTGGTGCAGGGAGACACGGTGGCGTCCACGCCGGACAGGCGGATGATCTCCGATGCGAAATCATACCAGGAGCAGATGCCCTCGCCGGTGCAGTGATACAGGCCGTACTCGTGGGTCACGCAGAGCTGCAGGATCTCGTGGGCCAGATCGACGGCGTTGGTCGGGTTGCCGCACTGGTCGTTGACGACCTCCAGCTTGCCGAATTTCTTGCCGGCGTTCACGATGGTCTTGACGAAGTTTTTGCCGTAGTAGCTGTAGAGCCATGCCGTGCGGACGATGAAGTGGCGGTGGCAGAACTGCTCCACATACTTCTCACCCATGAGCTTGGTGGAGCCGTAGGCGCTGATGGGGCCGGGAATGGTGGCCTCATCCTGCGGGATGCCGCCGTTCTCGCGGCCGGAGAAGACGTAATCCGTAGAGACGTGTACCAGACGTGCGCCGGTCTTGGTGGCGGCCTGTGCCAGATTGCGGGGGCCGATGGCGTTGGCCCTGAAGGCAGTGTCATGGTTCACCTCGCAGCCGTCCACGTTGGTGAAAGCGGCGCAGTTGATGATGACGTCCGGGCGCTGACGGCGGATGAAGTCATCCACCATCTTGTAGTTGGTGATGTCCAGCTCCGGCAGGTCCACCGGAATGACCGTGGCGCTCACCAGCTTCTCGGGGATGGGGCCAAGCTCACTGCGGCCTTCCCGGAGCTGCTTGATGATCTCGGTGCCAAGCTGGCCTCTGCAGCCGGTAACAATGATTTTCATGCGGATACCGCCTCTCTTAATACTTCAGTTTGCCGTCGGCCACATTCTTGAGGTGCTGGCCGTAGGGGCTCTTGCCGTAGCGCTCTGCGCTTTCCAGCAGGGTGTCGCGGTCGATCCAGCCGTACTTGAATGCGATCTCCTCGGGAGCGCTGATCTTGATGCCCTGACGCTTCTCGATCATCCGCACAAAGTCGGCTGCCTCCACGAGGCTGTCCATCGTGCCGGTGTCCAGCCATGCAAAGCCGCGGCCCAGCAGCTGGACGTCCAGCTCATCCTGCTTGAGGTACATATCGTTCAGGGTCGTGATCTCCAGCTCGCCGCGGGCCGAGGGCTTGACCTGCTTTGCCATCCTGACGACTTCCTTATTGTAGAAGTACAGGCCGGTGATGGCGTAGTTGCTCTTGGGATGCTGGGGCTTTTCCTCGACGCTCAGCACCTTGCCGTTTGCGTCGAACTCCACGATGCCGAAGCGCTCGGGGTCCGGCACATAGTAGCCGAAGACGGTGCAGCGGCCCTTGTTCTCGGCGTTGGAGACAGCATTCTTCAGAATCTTGGAGAAGCCGTTGCCGTAGAAGATGTTGTCGCCCAGGATCATTGCGCAGCAGTCGTCGCCGATGAACTCTTCACCGAGGATGAACGCCTGAGCCAGGCCGTCCGGGGACGGCTGGACCTTATATTGCAGATGGATGCCGTACTGGCTGCCATCGCCCAGCAGCGCCTCGAAGCGGGGCGTGTCGGTGGGGGTCGAGATGATGAGGATGTCCTGGATGCCCGCCAGCATGAGGGTGGACAGAGGATAATAGATCATCGGCTTGTCGTAGACGGGCAGCAGCTGTTTGCTGGTGACCATCGTCAGCGGATAGAGCCGGGTGCCGGCACCGCCGGCCAGAATGATACCTTTCATTTTTGTGCACTCCTTATATTATGAAATAAAAAAGTTGTGCAGCTTGTACAAGGCCCGGCAGCGTATCCGCCGGGTCCTGTATGGATTCAAAGCGGAGCTGCGTCCGCTGTAAACAATGTTGGTGGTAATACGCCGCCAGCCGCCGGGCTTCCCGCGCCACGCGCGCTGGCAGGCTCTCGCTATGCACTATTGGCAGGCTTGCGATAGTATTACACCTTATTCTACTATCAAATCGAAAAAAAAGCAAGGAAAGAGCGCCCTCCGCAAAAATTTTTGCGGAGGGCGCTCTTTTGTTTCATCAGCAAGCTCTCAGAACTTGAACCCCCACTTGTGGAAATACCGCAGCAGGCTCCCGGTCTGCCACAAAAAGGGCTTGAGGCTGCGGTGGGCCGCACGATGCCATGCATGGATGGCGGTGTACTGCGGCACGAGGTAGGCTTTGCCGGTGGTGCGCATCTTCTGGGTCAGGTCGGCATCCTCCACATACATGAAGTAGTGCTCATCGAAGCCGCCCACGGCCTTGAACTCCGCCGTCCGCACGGCGGAAAAGCTGCCGGTGCAGAACTCGATCTCAACGGGAGCGGACAGATCCTCCCCCTCCATCAAATACGCACGGTTATATTTCTCCCAGAATTTCAAAAACGGCAGCTGGCGGTAGACCATGGGCCGCAGCGCACAGCGCCGCAGCGGCAGGCTCTGGGAACGGCCATCCGGGAAGCGCAGCCCCGGCCGGGCCATCACAGCATCCGGGTGGACGGCCATCCAGTCGGCCAAATCGCTGAGGGTATCGGCGGTGAGCTGGATGTCCGGGTTCAGGATGAAGTGGTAGTCGCTCGTCAGCTCCGGCAGGACGGTGTTGTGTCCGGTGCCGAAACCGCCGTTCTCCCTGCGGCAGCGCACCTCGACCTTCTGGCCGGGCTGAGTGCTCAACGCGCCGCCCTTCACGGCGGCTTCCAGACGTGCGCCGCTGCCGTCGGGGCTGGCGTTGTCCACCAGATAGAGGGTCAGCGGGTGGCGGCGGGTGTATTGCAGCACCGTCTGCGCTGCCCTGAGGGCTTCGTCGCAGCCGTTATAGACAACGATACAGGCAGAGAGTTCCAAGTTCGTTCTCCTTATCATTCCAGCGGTAATATCTTCAGGCTGAAATCTTCGCGCTGGATGTCGAAGTTGGGATTGGTGCAGGGGTCGCCTGCAGCCAGCAGGTCGCCCCAGCGGGCCTGAAAACGCAGCACCTCGCCCTGAAAACGCTTCTGCTTTTCGGGGTTGTCCTCCATGCCGCGGCTCTTGCTCTCGTAGTGGTAGAGCTGGGCAAACGGGGTGAAGACGTTGGTGTAGCCTGCCTGACGGACGCGGACGCAGAAGTCCACATCGTTGAAGGCCACGGCATAGCTCTCGTCCAGACCGCCCACTTCGTCGTAGATCTCCTTGCGGATGAGCAGGCAGGCGGCGGTGTCGGCGTAGACGTCCTGCACATAGTTCAGGCGGCCCATATAGCCGTCGGAGCTGGCGGGATAGTACTTGTGCAGATGGCCCGCCACGCCGCCGATGCCGAAGCCGACACCGGCGTGCTGGATGGTGTCATCCGGGTAGAGCAGCTTGGCACCCACGCAGCCCACCCGCTTCTGCTGGGCATACATGACCATCTCTTCCAGCCAGGCGGCGGTGATGACCTCGGTGTCGTTGTTGAGCAGAAGCAGATACTCACCGGTGGCGAACTTCTCGCCGAAGTTGTTCAGGGCGCTGTAGTTGAAGCCCTTGCCCTCCCAGGTGACGACCTTGAGGTTATCGGGGTGCTCCTTCTGCATCCGCTGATAGGCGCGGAAGGTCTCGGGGGCCTTGCTGTTGTTCTCGATGAGGATGATTTCAAAATCCGGGTAGGTGGTGCGGGCGTAGATGGACTCCACGCAGGTCTCCAAGTCATGGATGTGGTCGCAGGTGGGGATGAGGATGCTCACCCGGCCCGGATGGTCGACGGTATAATCGGTCTTGTAGTAGCCCGGCGTACCCGGGATGAGGGACACATCGTCCACGGCCACACCGCAGCGGGCGTAATGAGCCTTGAGGGCGGCAATGCCCGCGTCGATGCAGTAGGTCTTGGCGGAGATGTCGCTGGCCGTGCTGCCGGGGCTGGAACGCCAGTAATAGAGGGCGTGGGGGATGTGGACGATCTTCCGGGCCATCTCAGTCAGGCGGAGGAAGAGCTCATAATCCTGACTGCCGTTGTACTCCATCCGCTCCGGGCCGCCTGCGGCGTCCATCAGCCGGCGGCTGAAGAGGGTCAGGTGGCAGATATAGTTGTTGGAGCGGAGGTTGTCCAGCATGAAGTCCGGCTTGAAGTGGTAGAGCACCACGTTCTCCACCTTGCCCTCGAAGGTCGCCTCATCGGTATAGACGAAGTCGGCTCCCTGCTCGGCGATGGCCTTGGCGGCGTACCAGAGGGCGCAGGGATGGAGGATGTCGTCGTGGTCCAGCAGGGCGATGAAGTCGCCGGTGGCCATCTCGATGCCCTTGTTGGTGTTGCCGGGGATGAGCTCATTCTTCTCCAGCTTCCTGTAGCGGATACGAGGGTCCACAGTGGCGCGCTGCTGCACCATCTCGCCCACGCCCGGGGCAGTGCCGGCGTCCACACAGCAGAGCTCCCAGTTGCGGTAGGTCTGGTTCACGACGGAATCCAGCAGCTCTTCGAGGAAATCCAGCGGGGTGTTGTAGAGCGGCACCACGATGCTGATCCTGGGGCCTGCAGGCTGGTCGCCTGCCTGCCGCACCAGCAGTTCCACCGGTGCGAACCGGTCGGCACGCATGACTTTGCCCGGGAAGAGGGCGGCGTACTCGCGGCGGGCGCGGGCCAGTTCCCGCACGCCCTCGATGCCGCCGCTGCGCAGCTCCCGCAGGAGCATGAAAAGGGGCAGAGTGTGCCAGAGCTGGCGGCTCTTGCTGACGATATAGCGCATGGGCCAGGTCATCTTCCAGAACTTCGAGCCGGTCACCTCGCCCAGTGCCTTTTCCAGCTGCTGCTCGTGGCTGCGGCTGAGCGAAAGGTCGCTGCGCAGCCGGGCGATGAGCTCGGCTTCCTCGCCGCAGGTGCGCTCGGCGCGCACCATCCGGTCACGCAGGATGTCCATTTCCAGCTCGTAGCCCCGCACCATCTTCAGCTGGGTGGGCTGGCTGGTGCAGAACAGCGCCGACGGCTGAGCGCGGCCCTTGCTGCGCCAGCCAAAATCGCGGAAATACCCTCTCTGAGCCAGCTGCTCGGCCCAGCCCGCCATAACGGTGCTCTCATCGCTCACCAGCAGCACCCGGGCGGGCAGGGTCTCGGGCAGCGTTTCCCACGCGGGGTCTGCCACCACCAGAAGCTCTGCCGCAGAGCCCTCTGTCCACTCTTCTGCCTCCACACCTGCACGGTGCAGGGCTTCCGTCAGCAGGGACATCTGCTCTCCCAGCAGGGCCGCCGAGGCGGGGTTTGCCTCCTCCGCGATGCGCTGCGCCAGTGCGCGGCAGCGCTCCCGCTCCCGCTTTTCTTTCTTTTCCTTCTCCAACTGCATTCCGTTCTCTCCAACTGTTGTTCTTTATCGTGTCGCTCCCGCTCTGGAGCGTGAAACGCGAAATCGTCTGTCTCTTGTGTACAAGCGTGTACAGTATACCAAATCACGTCTCATTTGAGAAGTATTTTGCGCAATTCCTTTTGATTTTTTACATGCCCAGCAGGCGGCGCAGCCAGCCGAACAGACCGCCGCCGGAGCTCGTGCCGCTGCCCACCGTCCGGATGGAAACGCCGGAGTAGTAGTGCTTCAGGATGTCGCGGTAGCTCATCCCCTCCTCGGCGGCGTAGCCCACGGCGCCGCACTGGCTCATGCCCACGCCGTGGCCGAAGCCGTAGTAGTACATACAGGGTACGCCCGCTGCATCCGTGCTGAAATCGAAGCAGTAGCGGGAGGACACGAACTGGCCGATATAGCGGTAGCTGCGGCCATTGGACACCAGCGTATTGTACTGGACGAAGCCGCCGAGGTCTTTGTGGGTGGTGTCGGCGCTCTGGTAGGGCTCACCGGTGCGGCTGTCGTTGTACTCGACATAGTCATAATCCTTGCCGATGACGCGGCGCATCTTCTCGTGGTACTGGCGCTCATAGGGGCTTTCCACGCTCTTGAGATACGGCACGTCCGAGCCCCAGGCGTCGAGGCTGGAACAGGTGCCGTAGACGCCGGTCTGGGTGTTGTAGCCCGCGCTGGCCGACCAGACGGCGTCGATGACGCTGCCGTTGTAGGTCAGCACCTCATCCTTCACCGACTCCACCGCCTTGCGGATGGCCGACCGGGCCGAGGACGGGATGTCCTCCACGGGGGTGTAGATGAGGGCGTTAGCCGAGGAGCCGTACTGCTTATGGTACTCGAGGTAGGAGTGGATGGCCACGGCCTGGGCCTTCCACGCCTCCTGCGCGGCGCCGGCGCTGACATAGCTGCCGATGGAGCCAAGCTCGGTGTAGGTGATGCCCACCAGGCAGTCCACGAGGTCCAGCGACAGGTTCCGGCGCAGGCCCTTGCCCTTGATGTTCAGATAGGGCAGTGTGATCTTATCTTTGGAGCCGAAGAGCCAGCTCAGACAATTTTCCTCTTCCTCAGGGATAAGGGTGGTGTTTGCACCGCCAATGGTGGTGGCACCGGGCGCGGCATCCTCGGCGAACGCCGCCGGGACAGCCACGCACAGCATCACAGCTGCCAGCACCAGCGCCGTCAGACGGCGCGCGAAACTCAGACTCTGCTTCACGGTCATTTCCTCCTGTGGTTTCTGGATCTTTTTATAGTTGTTATCAGTGTAACACACTGCGCCCCCGACGGCAAGGACAGAAGTTGTGCAAAAATGTGAAAAGACGCCTTTGCAAGCCGCCGGAATTGTGATACAGTATAGCATGAGATGATATGCCCCCTTTGGCGGGCATGACAGGGAGGGCCGGAATGGACAGCAGAGAGTTATATCCCAGCGACGAGCAGCGGCGCCGCATCATGGACTTTATCATGGCGGCGGGCGAGACGCTGCTGGAAAACGGAGCAGAGGTCTTCCGGGTGGAGCAGACGATGGAGATCATGGCCCGCAGCTTCCATCTGCGGGAGTTCCACGTCTATGTGCTGACCAACGGCATCTTCGCCAGCGCCGGCACGGCAGAGATCGCCGAAGTGCGGAACGTGCCGGTGCGGACGACCCACTTAGGCCGGGTGGCCGCGGTGAACGCCCTTTCCCGCGAGATAGCAGCCGGGGGCGTCACACTGGACGAGGCTGAACACCGCCTGGCCGAGGCCCGGCGCATCCCCTTCCCCAAGGGCAAGACCCAGCTCCTCGCCGGGATGAGCGGCACAGCCTGTTTTGCGCTCATCTTCGGCGGCACGATACGCTCGGCGCTGGCGGCAGCGGCGGCGGGTCTCATCGTCAGCGGCTATCTGCTGCTCTGTGAAAATCGGAGGCTTTCCAACGGCTTCCGCAAGGTCTCGGCGGCAGCGCTCATTACATTGGTCTGCATTCTGGGGTGCCATCTGCTGGACACTGAGGCCAGCCACGCCATCATCGGCGCCCTGATGATATTGACCCCCGGCATCGCCTTCACCATGGGCATCCGGGACTTCGTGCAGGGCGACTACCTCTCCGGCACCATCCGGATGATAGACGCCCTGCTCATCGCGGCCAGCATCGCCATCGGCACCGGCTTCGTGCTGAGCCTTATTTCTCTGCTGACGGGGGTGACGGTGGTATGATGACCTTGACAAGCACACAGCTCGGCCAGCTGGCGGCACAGTTCTTTCTGGCCGGGGCGGGGACGCTGAGCTTCGCCGTCCTCTTCGCCTGCCCTAAGCGCACCCTCCCCTACTGTGCGCTGGTGGGCGCGGTGGGCTGGTTCGTCTACGAGCTGGCTGTCTTATATGGGGCCGACGCGGCGGCAGCCTCCCTCATCGCGGTCATCCCGCTGTCGCTGGCGGCGCGTATCTGCGCCGTGCTGCTCAAGGCGCCGGTGACGGTCTTTTTGCTGACCGGCATCTTCCCGCTGGTCCCCGGCGCGGGCATCTACTACACCGCCTACTACTTCATCCAGGGCGAGAATGCCCTTTCGCTGGCCAACGGCATCTCCACCTTCAAGGTGGCCGTGGCGCTGGCTGTGGGCATCGCGCTGGTGCTGGGTCTGCCCATGCCGAAGGGGCATAGGTGGAAGAGCAAATAAGCTGTAACAGCAAAAAGCACCCGCAGCGCTGTTTCCCTTGGGAACGCCTTGCGGGTGCTTTCTATACGTCAGCTTCTCTTTTTCAATTAGAGCTGGAGATAAACCTTAGCAACCAGTTTCTCCGGGTTGCTGCGGTCAATAGCAATCTCATCCGCCACCTTGGCAATGTCATAGGTGGTCGAGCCGCTACAAGCCGAACCCAGATTTTTCAGCAGCTCCTTCTTGAATTTCTCCGAGCCCTTCACAACGCTGACGGTCTCATCATACGCACCATCGCCAATGTGCAGGTCCTGATACCACTGGCTCTTCTCACGCCAGTATTCCACCTTGACATCCTCCATCACAGGGTTTTTGCTGCTGCTATTGCAGCCAGAGAGAACACCCGCTGCTGCCACGGCCAGAGCCATCACACCAGCGCTCTTCAAAAAATTACGACGAGTTATATCAGTCATTTTCTTTCACCTCATAAACTGTTTTGTTTCTTCTTGTTTTCCTTTGCGCGTCTCCGCAAAAGACGGTCAGTTTGCCATAACTAACTACAGCTTATCCCCTGCTTTTTGTCAATATTTTTCCAGTATGTTAGCGTTCATTAACATTATATCGTCATTTTTATCTTAAGTTTATGGATTTTTCTCTCATTTCTTCCTCTCGCAGACGTGTCTTGTCCGTGTTTGCCGCCGCATCCAAATTCCTTGCACTGCGCCTGCTCCCATGCTATAATCAGGCTGTACTTATATAGTAAAGGAGTGTCTGCCGATGTCTGTTATGGAAACGCTCAACACCCGCCGCACCTACCGCCGCTTCGCCCAGAAGCCGGTGCCGCAGGATGTGGTGGACGATATGGTGGAGGCCCTGCGCCTGTCGTCCTGCGGCGCGAACCGTCAGGCCGTGAAGCTGGTGGTGGTGCAGAGCCCCGAGATGGTGAAAAAGGTCCATCCGCTGGTCAAGTGGGCCGCCTATCTGCCGCCGGAGCAGGGTGCTCCCAAAGCCGACGAGCAGCCTGTGATGTATCTGGCCGTCGTGCAGGACAGCTCCATCCCCGGCGACCTGAACACCGACACCGGCATCGCGCTGGCGAACATCACCCTCGCCGCATGGGCCAAGGGCGTGGGCAGCTGCATCATGGGCGCCATCAACAAGCCCGCCCTGAGCGAGCTGCTGGGCATCGCCGCGCCGGACAAGCTGGCGTTCATGGTGGCTCTTGGCTGCCCCACTCACGCCGCCAGGGTCGTACCGATGACGGAAAAGACCGGCATCAAGTATTACCTCGATGAGAACGGTGACTACTGCGTGCCGAAGCGGAGCGTGGAAGAGCTGGCAAGAAGCGTATAATGGCTCTCCCTTTGGGAGAGCTGGCGCGAAGCGCCTGAGAGGGCAAGGACGCTGCCAAAGAATTGCAGACGTTGCGATAGTTTCGCTCTGACAAAGGAGCTGCCTATCGCCGTGCGGCGGCTCTGTCGCACTGAGCTTGCCCTCTCCGTCACCTGCGGTGACACCTCTCCCAAAGGGAGAGGCTTCAGCATCCGGGCAGACTGAGAGGTTCTGCATATATACATCGTTCTCCAGCTTTATTCTGCATAATTGTTTGCAATTCGGTTTCAATTTGATGGAATTTTTGCACAACACTTGACTTTTCAAATTGTACAACCTATACTAAACACGCTCTCTGATTTTTCGATGAATCGCATCACAGCAGAGAGATGCAAACGATATGCACATAAAGAGGAGTGTTTGAATATGAAAAAGATCTCTCGCCGCAGCTTTCTTGCTGCCGCCGCTGTTTCCGCTGCTGCTCTGGCCCTGACCGCCTGCGGCGGCTCTGCCTCCACCGCTTCTTCCGCTGCTGCAAGCTCTGTTGCTGCTTCTTCTGAGGCTGCTTCCACCAGCGCTGCCGCTGCTGAGCTGACCACCGTTGAGGCCGGCAAGCTGACCATGGCCACCAACGCCACCTTCCCTCCCTACGAGATGACCACCGACGCCGGCACCATTGAGGGCATCGATGTGGACACCGCACAGGCCATTGCCGAGAAGCTGGGCCTGGAGCTGCAGATCGACGACATGGATTTTGACGCCGCTCTGCTCAGCGTGCAGCAGGGCAAGGCCGACATCGCCATGGCAGGCATCACCGTCACCGACGAGCGGATGGCTGTGATGTCCTTCTCCGACAGCTACGCCACCGGCATCCAGTCCGTCATCGTGCCCGAGGGCTCTGACATTGCCTCTGTGGACGATCTGGCCGGCAAGAAGATCGGCACCCAGCGCGGCACCACCGGCTACCTGTACTGCTCCGACGACTTTGGCGAGGACGCCGTGGTGGCCTACGACAACGGCCTGACCGCTGTACAGGCCCTGAACAACGGCCAGGTGGACGCTGTGGTCATCGACAACGAGCCCGCCAAGGCCTATGTGGAGTCCAACCCCGGCCTGAAGATCCTGGACACCAGCTACGCCGAGGAGGACTACGCCATCGGCATGGCAAAGGGCAACACCGCTCTGCTGGAGGCTGTGAACGCCGCTCTGGAAGAGCTGAAGGCTGACGGCACCCTGCAGGCCATCGTGGACAAGTACATCAAGGCTGAGTAAACAGACCCCTCAAGGGGAGGCGGCCCACCGGGCACCTCCCCTTTTTTAAGGGATATAGGTTACAAAATTCTGACAAGATCACAACAGACGAAAAGAAAGTGAGGATGCGAATGGCCGCACAATACGAACTGTTGAGCCAGCTGCTGAAAAGCGGCGGCCGGCTGGACATGGGGCAGGAGCTGTTCTACAAATTTTATCAGGCCTTTGTCCTGAAGGACCGCTGGCTCCAGTACATCGGGGGCGTAGGCACCACCCTGCTGGTCACTGCCATTGCTCTGGCCATGGGCGTCCTGCTGGGCAGCGTGGTGGCTCTGGTGCGTGTGGCCCACGACCAGCAGCGCCCCGGCCGCTCGAACCCCGTGCTGGGGGTCTTTAACGCCGTGTGTCAGGTGTACACCACCGTGATCCGGGGCACCCCCATGATGGTGCAGCTGCTGATCATGAGCATGGTCATCTTCAACAACAGCCGCAACTTTACCATGGTAGGCGCTCTGGCGCTGGGCATCAACTCCGGCGCTTACGTCTCCGAGATCATCCGGGGCGGCCTGATGGCTGTGGACCCGGGCCAGATGGAGGCCGGCCGCAGCCTCGGCCTCAACTACATCACCACCATGGTGGTCATCATCATCCCCCAGGCCATCCGGGCGGTGCTGCCTGCCCTGGGCAACGAGTTCATCATGCTGCTGAAGGATACCTCCCTTATCACCGTCATCGGCGGCAAGGAGCTGCTGTATGCGGCCCAGGGCATCATGAACCGCACCTACGAGGCCATGTTCCCCCTGTTTGGCGTAGCACTGATCTATCTGGTGCTGGTGATGATCTTTACCTGGCTGCTTGCAAAATTTGAGAGGAGGCTGGCACAAAGTGACCGATAAGATCCTGGAAGTCCGGGGCCTGACCAAGACCTACGGCGGCGAAAAGCGGAAGGGCGCAAAGCAGGCTGCCCCCACTCTGGACGTGCTGCGGGGCATCGACATCGACATCTACCGCGGCGACGTGGTCTGCCTCATCGGCCCCTCGGGCTGCGGCAAATCCACCTTCCTGCGCTGCCTGAACCGGCTGGAGATCCCCACCGGCGGCAGCATCAAATTTGAGGGCGTGGAGGTGGACGACGACCACATCGACTCCGTCCGCCAGAAGATGGGCATGGTGTTCCAGCACTTCAACCTCTTCCCCCACCTGACCGTCAAGAAAAACCTTGAGCTGGCCCCCAGTCTGCTCAAGCTCAAGGACAAAGAGGCCATCTCCAAGCGCGCCGACGAGCTTCTGGCCCGCGTAGGTCTGGCCGACAAGGCCAACGTCTACCCCAAGAGCCTTTCGGGCGGCCAGCAGCAGCGCATCGCCATCGCACGCGCACTGGCAATGGACCCGGACGTCATCCTCTTCGATGAGCCTACCAGCGCCCTCGACCCCGAGATGGTCGGTGAAGTGCTCGAGCTGATGAAAGAGCTGGCTCACACCGGCATCACCATGCTGGTGGTCACCCATGAGATGGGCTTTGCCCGCGAAGTTTCCAACCGCGTCATCTTCATTGACGAGGGCCGCATTCAGGAGGATGAGCCGCCGCAGGAGCTGTTCACCAACCCCAAGCATCCCCGCCTGAAGGCATTCCTCTCCAAGATGCTGTAAGATAGAAAGAAACAACACAAAACCCGGAACTCTTTTCAAGCCGTCCTGGCTCTGAAGGGGTTCCGGGTTTTGTTCATTGTTTTTTTCAGAGAGCTGTTTTGCAGCAGTCTTTCGCTTATGCTCAGTTGTCGGCTTCCACCTTGCTCAGGAGGATGCGGTCATTGTCGAGAGCCTTGCCGGCGTTCTCGCGGAACTTCTCGAGCAGGTCGTCCACGGTCATCTTGCTGCGGGCCTCGCCCTTGACATCGAAGACGATGCGGCCCGCGTCCATCATGAGGGTGCGGTTGCCCAGCTCCAATGCCTGATGCATATTGTGGGTGACCATCAGGCAGGTGATCTTCTTTTCGGCCACGATGCTCTTGGTGAGGTCCAGCACCTTTTCGGCGGTGGCAGGGTCGAGGGCGGCGGTGTGCTCGTCCAGAAGCAGGAGCTTCGGGGTGACGAGGGTGGCCATCAGCAGGGTCAGCGCCTGACGCTGACCGCCCGACAGCAGGCCCACCGGCTGCTTCATCCGGTCTTCGAGGCCCATATCCAGCAGGGCCAGCTTCTCACGGAAGATCTCCTTATCCTTGCGGGAGATGCGGGAGAAGATGGCGTTGGGGGCGGTCCCGGCGCGAAGGTAGGCCAGCGCCAGATTCTCCTCGATGGTCATGTTGGGGGCCGTACCCTTGAGCGGGTCCTGGAACAGGTGTCCGATGACCCGGCTGCGCTGATATTCCGGCGCGAAGGTGATGTCCTCGCCGCCCAGCGTGATGCTGCCCTCGTCGGCGATGAAGCCGCCGGTGATGGCGTTGAAGAGGGTGGATTTGCCCGCGCCGTTGGAGCCGACGATGGTGGCGAAGTCTCCCGCTTCCATGGTCAGGCTGACGCCGTTCAGGGCCACCTTCTCGTTGACGGTGCCGGGGTTGAAGGTCTTGTGCAGGTCACGAAGTTCGAGCATCTCCATTTTACACACGCTCCTTCCGTGCCTGACGGGCCGCACTGCGGCGCTTCTCAAAGGCGATCTTCTCCCGGATGGCGGGCATCGAGATGGCCACCGCCACGATGATGGCGCTGACCAGCTTCATGGCAGCAGCCGGGACGTTGAAGCGGAGGGCCACCGCCACGATAAAACGGTAGAGGCAGCTGCCGAACACGACGCCCAGCACACGGCGCACCATCGTCCGCTTGCCCACCAGCGTTTCGCCGATGATGAGGGAAGCCAGCGCGATGGTCACCATGCCGGTGCCTACGTTGATGTCGCAGCTCTTCTGGTACTGAGCCAGCAGGCCGCCGGAAAGGGCCGTCAATGCGCCGGAGATGCAGAGGCCCACCGTGATGGTGAAGGCGGGGTTGATGCTGGAAGCACGCACCATGGCAGCGTTATCGCCGGTGGCACGGATCGAGAGGCCGAGGCGGGTGCCGAGGAAGCCCACCATGGCGGCACCGGCCAGCGCGATGACTGCCGCCGCCAGCACCAGCTTATACCCGCCGCCCGTGAAGCTCAGGGCGCTCTTGGCGATGGAGAAGACGGTATCGGTCTTGACCAGCGACATGGTGGACGAGAAGCCCATCACGGCCAGGTTGATGGTGTAGAGGCCGGTGTTGACGATGATGCCGGCCATGATGCTCTCGACGCCGAGGCGGGTCTGCAAAAAGGCTGTTACAAAACCGGAGCACACACCGGCCGCCATCGCCGCCAGCAGGGCGAGGAAGGGGTGGCCGGTCAGCGCCACCTGACAGGCGACAGCGCAGCCAAGGGTGAAGCAGCCGTCGGTGGACAGGTCCGCGATATTCAGGATGGAATAGCTCAGAAACAGAGCCAGCGCAACGAGGGCGTAGATGCAGCCCAGCTCGAGCGCGGTCTGGATGACGTTGAGCGAAAAGATACTCGCCAGCATGGTGTGCTCCTTAATAAATAATATTTTCCTTTTTAAGGCTCTCCCTTTGGGAGAGCTGGCGCGCAAGCGCCTGAGAGGGCAAGCCGCCTGACCAAAAGCTATTCGCCTTGCGATAACCTTTTGTTCGAGTCAACTTATCGCAGCGTTTTTGCTTTTTTCACAGCGTCCTTGCCCTCTCCGTCACCTTCGGTGACACCTCTCCCAAAGGGAGAGGCTTTCAGCGGTTAAGAGAAGTTTTCCGCCGTGGTCACTTCCACGACCTCGGTGCAGTAGGGTGCAAAGGCCTTCTTCACGGTGTCAAGGTCGAGGCCCAGAGCCTCGCAGGTCTCGGTGTTGATGGTGGCAATGCCGTTGTCGAAGGTCTGGAAAGGCAGGTCTGCAGGGGTCTTGCCGTCGCAGAGCAGTTCCACCACCATATCGGCGGTAGCCTCGCCCAGCTGGACGTAATCGACGCCGTAGCCCACGAAGGCACCGTTCAGGGCGAAGCTGTCAGCGCCGGTGTAGTGCTGGACGCCCGCCTCGGTGAAGGTCTCGTAGATGGAAAGCTCGGCGGTCATGACGGTGTTATCGGTGGGGGTGAAGACGGCCTTGACACCGGCGGCGATGAGGGCATCAGCGGCCATCTGGACTTCGGCGGTGGTGGTGCCGTTCTTCTCGATGTACTGGATGCCCTTGCTGTCGCAGAAAGCCTTGGCGTCCGCAATGGCCTGTGTAGAAGAATCCTGGCTCAGATCATACAGCAGGCCGATGGTGTCGATGTCGGGGTTGACGGCCAGGATGAGGTTTATGATGGCGTCGGTGTTCAGGGCGTCGGAAGTGCCGGTGATGTTCGGCTCGGTGTCAAAGCCTGCGGCGGCGGGGTCGGTGACGGCGGAGTAGACGACGGGGATGTCGGTGTCCTCCACAGCGGCCAGCATGGTAGCGGCGGTGGGGGTAGCCACAGCCACGATGACGTCCACGCCGTCGGCCACGAGGTCGGCGCCGATCTGGTTCAGGTTGGTCTGGTCGGCCTGCGCGTTGGCGTAGTAGTCGGTGTAGTCGAAGGTGACGCCCTTCTCCTTGCCCACCTCGTCCAGACGCTCCTCCACCGACGCAACGATCTGGTTCAGGGAAGCGTGGTCAACGTAGTTGACAATGCCCACCTTGAAGGTCTGGCCTGCCTCGCTGGCGGCGGCAGAAGATGCTGCTGCACCGGAAGCGGTGCCGGATGCAGTGCTCGAAGCGGACGAACCGCAGCCGGTCAGACCCAGAGCGGAAACAGTGGCGGCGGCCACAGCGGCTTTCAGAAAGCTGCGGCGGGAGATCATCTTCATGGTTTTCATAGCGGTTGCTCCTTCCCTAGAGCGGGCGGCGTGTAAAATAAAAACCCGCTCCACTTGCGGGACGGGCTTTTGTTCTCATATAACAAAACGACCCTGTCCCTGTGTGTTCATCCACAAGGACAGAGTCGAGAAATTCGAATCTGCGGTGCCACCTTGCTTGCCTTGCCCGCTTTCCTCTTGAAAGCCGCAAAGCCCCTCACGGAGAGCCAACACTCCCCTGCCCTGTAACGGAGGCTTCCGTCCCAAGCTACTAAAGGCTCTGCCTCGTTTGCCCGGCCCTCGGCGGCCCACGAATCTCTGCCCCGCTCTCGCCCGTTTTCACTGTCCGGGCTCACTGAAGATGCGCTTTGCAGGTTCTCTTCCGCCTCATCGGTTTGATTGCATTATACACTTTATCCGTGTAAAGTCAAGAGGGAATTTCAAAATTTTCCGTCAGATTTTTTCACGTTTCATCACTCGAGGTTGAGTTTGTTTCGCATCAGCCAGACCGTCAGCCCGAACCAGAAGACGCCGAATGCCGCCGCGATGCCCAGCGTGACCATCGCGCTTTCCATGTAGCCCAGAGCCGATACGGCAGCCTCGATGCTGCCCATATCGCCTACGGCGCTATAGATGGCCGTCTCGTAGACGCCGGTGCCGATCCGGAGCAGCTTTTCGAGCCAGCCCTGCAGATACTGCATGACAAAGAAGCTCAGGATGCCCGCCAGCGCGGGGTGGTTCTTGAACTGATGTCCCACCATGCAGGCAGCATAGATGCAGGCGATGGCGCTGACCATCCGCACGAAGCTGACGACGCCGCTGAAAGCCAGCGCCCCCCAGAACTCCATGTTACAGCGGGCGAATGCCTCCCGGATGCCCGACCACATCAGCGGCAGCTGCTCAAGCAGATCCATATCCGCCATCATCAGGACAGCCAGAATGCCGAAGGAAAGGCAGGCTGCGAGGATGCTGCACAGGCTCCACACGGTGCTGGAGATGAGCTTCGAGGTCACAAGCTGTGTTTCCGTCACCGGCAGGGTGTGCATCAGATAGCCCTCCCGGCCCAGCAGGTTGCGGTAGAACCGCTGCACGATGGTCATGATGGTGACGACCACGGTGCCGATGATGACGGCGGTGTAGACAAGGCTCATCAGGCCCACGAGAGTCGAATAGGCGTCACTATTGGTGCCGTTCCATCTCCAGACGGAGCCGCCAAAGAGCACCGACGCCGCCAGCAGGGCCAGATACATTCCGCCGTAGGTGCGGGCGGTGGCCTTGAACTCATATTTCAGTAACTTTTTCAGCATTTGAATACCTCCCGGAAATATGCATCCACACTCATGCCCTCAGTCTCGCGGAGCTCATCCACCGAGCGGTGGGCGAAAATCCTGCCGTTCTTCAGGAACACAGCCTCATCCAGCACCGGCTCCACGTCCTCGATGAGGTGGGTGGAGATGATGACCGAGGCGTCCCGGCTGTAGTTGGTGAGGATGGTGTTCAGGATGTAGTCCCGCGCCGCCGGGTCCACACCGCCGATGGGTTCATCCAGCAGGTAGAGCCGGGCGTTCCGGCTCATGGCAAGGATGAGCTGGACTTTCTCCTTGTTGCCCTTGGAAAGGCTCTTGAGGGGTGCTTTGGGCGAAAGCTCCAGCTTTTCCAGCATCTCATTCGCCTTGGCAGGGTCGAAGTCGGCGTAGAAATCCCGGAACATCTCCACCAGCTGCTCCACCCGCATCCAGTCGGGCAGCCATGCGGCATCCGGCAGGTAGGAGACGATGGCCTTCGTGTCCGGGCCGGGGTCCATGCCCGCGATTCGGATGCTGCCCGCCGTGGGCTGCAAGAGGCCGTTCGCCAGCTTGATAAGGGTGGTCTTGCCGCTGCCGTTGGGGCCAAGCAGGCCCACGATGCGGCCAAAGC
>ERZ810085.95-NODE-95-length-16099-cov-6.47513_pt1 | contig 16099 bp, 18 predicted proteins | sample MGYA00520346_ERZ810085 | MGnify/ENA primary metagenome ERZ810085 (study PRJEB31588, sample SAMN03398705) | human gut metagenome | study: EMG produced TPA metagenomics assembly of the PRJNA231909 data set (A prospective, longitudinal analysis of the...
TCCCTACACGACGCTCTTCCGATCTACGATGACCACGACGAGCATTGCTGCTGCGGCCATCACCATGACCACGATGATGATGATGACGATGATGAAGACGAGCATGAGCATCATCACCACCACGATCATGATGACGATGACCACGACGAGCATTGCTGCTGCGGCCATCATCACCATCATCATGGCCACGACGCCGATGAGGTCTTCACCAGCTGGGGCGTCGAGACGGCCAAGAAGTTCTCCAAGGCTGACATTGAGCACGCCCTCACCGAGCTGGACACCGGCAATTACGGCATGATCCTCCGCTCCAAGGGCATCGTGGACGGCGGCGCAGACGGCTGGCTGGAGTTCGACTATGTTCCCGGCGAGTGGGAAGTCCGCGCACGCGGCGCAGATGTCGGCGGCAAGCTGGTGGTCATCGGCTCCAAGCTGGATGAAAAGGCCATCGCCGCACTGTTCGGCTGCTGATCGCCCCTGAAAGGATAAAAGATTATGGCAAATGAGATCCCGGTTTACCTGTTTGTGGGCTTCCTCGAGAGCGGCAAGACCAAGTTCATTCAGGAGACCTTTGAAGACCCCAACTTCGACTCCGGCGACAAGACCCTTCTGCTGGTCTGCGAGGAGGGCGAAGAAGAGTACCATGAGAAGAAGTTCGCCTTCCCCGGCGTGACGCTCTACAACCTCGAGGACAAGGCCGAGCTGAACCCCCAGAATCTCGCAAAGCTGGCCAGAGAGTCCGACGCAGGCCGCGTGGTCATCGAGTACAACGGTATGTGGATGCTGCAGGACCTGGCAAACAATCTGCCTGAGAACTGGATCGTCTACCAGTGCATCGCCACCGCCGACGGCACCACCGCCCTGACCTACGCCCGCGACAACTCCATGCGCGCGCTGATGCTGGACAAGATCGCCCGCAGTGAACTCATCGTCTTCAACCGCGCCGAGGCCGTCAACAACGACGCCGCCCGTCAGGAGCTGCACAAGCTGGTGCGTCAGGCATCCCGTAAGTGCGACATCGCCTACGAGTTCAAGGACGGCAGCGTGGCTTACGACGACATCCCCGACCCCCTGCCCTTCGACATCAACGCCCCGGTCATCGACATCCCGGACGACGATTACGGCATCTGGTATATGGACTGTCAGGACGAGCCCCAGAAGTACGCGGGCAAGACCGTCAAGTTCCTCGCACAGGTCTGCCAGACCAACCGCGCCGGCAAGAACAGTTTCGTGCCGGGCCGGTTCGCCATGACCTGCTGCGTGCAGGACATCCAGTTCGTGGGCTTCCCCTGCAGCTACGACGGCTACAAGGCCCTCGAGCAGCGGGCATGGGTCAAAGTGACCGCAAAGGTCGGCTATAAGTTCCATAACATCTACCGCGGCAAAGGCCCGGTGCTCACCGCACTGTCGGTGGAGCCTGCCGAGAAGCCGCTGAACGATGTTGTCACCTTCTCCTAACTGCAACATAACCAAGGAGGTCATGGCATGAAAGCAATCTTCCGCATTCTGGGCACTGCCGCCGCTGTGGCGGCCACCGGTGCCGCCATCGTCATCATGGACAAGCTCCTGAACGAGAAGGCCGCACCCATCATCGAATCCATCGAGTTCCCCGAGGAAGCCGAAAAGGACGACGCAGAGGCCGCCAAGACCGCCGAGGCATACGCCGAGGGTGAGGCTAAGGCGGAGGCCGAAGCCGCCGCACCGGCAGAAGAGACCGCTCCCGCCGAGGAGCCCGCCGCCCCTGAGACGGAGGCAGCGCCCGCTGAGGCCGCAGAGCCTGTGACCCTGCCCGACCTGAGCGAGGAGCGCCCGGTCTGTGACCCCGAGGCTCCGAACCCGAACCCCGTGGAGGCCGGCCCCGCCGTCGCCCCCAAGGACGAAAACGGCAAGTTCGACCCGACTAAGATCGCCGACGTCTCCGACTTCGGCGACTGGGAAGAGCAGGGGTGCAAGGGGTAATTCCGCACGAGAAAAGGGACGCTGTGTATATGCACAGCGTCCCTTTTCTGTTTTATTCTCCGTATGCTATCTTCGTCAGCCTGTCCTTATCCGTCACGGTCACCCCGCCGCGGTAGAGCTTCACGATGCCCTCACCGGCGAAGTATTTCAGCAGGCGGCTCACCACCTCGCGGGCGGAACCCATGTACTTTGCCATCTGGTCCTGGGTCAGACGGACATCGTCGCCGCCGGTCTTGGCAAGCTCGTCCGCAAGGAAGATGGCCAGCCGCCGGTCGGCGCTCATGAAGAGGATCTGCTGCATCGTCCACATGGTGTCGGAGAAGCGCTCAGCGGTCATCTGGTAGGCGAAGCACCGCACCTCCACGTTCTGCCGCATGAGGCTGCGGAAGACGCCCGCGCTGATGCAGTAGGCCTCGGTGTCCTCTTCGGCGTCGATGTAGAGGTCAAAGTTCACCGAGTCCATAACGCAGGAGGCGGAGAGGATGCAGATCTCGCCGCCAAAGAGGCGGTAGAGGGTCACGTCCCGGCCATCGTCGGAGAGAAGATACGCCCGGAGCTGGCCGGTGCGCAGCAGCAGGATGCCCACGCAGTTCTCCACCGGGCTGTGGACCCGCTCGCCCTTGCGATAGCGCACCGGGCGGGTGGTGCGGCAGAGCATCTCCTGCTGCTCGGCGGTCAGCTTGTCCCAGAAGGGGAAGGCACAGGCGAGACACTGGCGGTGCTCGCCGCATTTGGGGATGGGCAGGATCTCCGGCATCTTAAATCACCTCTTCCGCAGCGCTTTGGCGGCTTCGGTGCCTGCCAGAGCGCCCTCATAGACGGCCTTCGCCACCTGCAAAAGCCCGCCGGTGCAGTCTCCGGCGGCGTAGAGGCCGGGGACGGTGGTCTGCATTTTTTCATCTGTCACGATGCGGCCGTTCTCCACAGCGGCACCAATTTTCCGGGCCAGCGCCGTACTGCCCGCAACGCCCAGCGCCACAAACACACCCGCCAGCTCCACCACATCGCCGCCGGCCAGCTGGACGCCGGTGACTTTCTGCTCGCCGAGGATGGCGTCGATTTTTTCCGGCCGGACAGCCACCTCCGGCGGAAACTCTGCCGCCGGCAGCGCACCATTCAGCAGGAGGGTGACGCTGGCCGCCACCGGCAAAAGCGCCTGCACCTCATGCAGGGCGTACTCGCCGCTGCCTACCACGGCCACATCTTTGCCGCGATAGAAAAAGGCATCGCAGGTGGCGCAATAGCTGACGCCGTGGCCCTCGAGGCCCGCCAGCCCCGGGATGCGGGGCGTCGCCCGCGAAGCACCTGTGGCGAGGATAACAGCGTCCGCTGGGTAATCTCCATCGAGGGTTTCTACAGTGAGTTTATCGGTATAGGTCAGACCCACGGCCTCGGTGGTCACAAATTTGACGCCCACAGCCTTGGCCCCCTCGATGCCCTGACGCTCCAATTCCGCACCCGAGATGGGGGCGGCGAAGCCGTAGTAGTTCTGGATAAGCTCCGCGCGGTCAAGCGCACCCGGCCCCCGGGTGAGGACGGTGGTGTCCACCCCCGCACGGGCAGTGTACAGCGCGGCGGACACCCCCGCCGGGCCGGAGCCGATGATGACGATGTTGGACATAGTGGGCCTCCTTATACTTCTTGTATTATCGTAAAATCCGTTACGTTCTTTGCGCGCCGACGGCGCGGGGTTAGAGCGCTTTTACGCTGGGCTAAGTTCTCTTTTGCGCACCAAAAGAGAACCAGAAATGGTTCTCGCGCCTGTGCGCGGGGCAGAGCGCTTTTACGTTAAGTGGAATTGTTCTCTTTTGATGTCAAAAGAGAACTTGACCCCGCGTGACAGCGCTCTATACCTCTATTATACACCAAATCCCCCTGATTTCTATGACCAATTCCCAAAAGCCTCCATTTTCCGCCCGAGCGCCACTTTGCAAGGGCGGGCGAGTGTGTTATACTTTCTATGAATGCGACTCAATCTTCCTGATGGAGGCTTTTTTATGTCCACAAAGCAGCGTCTGCTTTTTATCACCACCGGCGGCACCATCGCCAGCGTCCGCACCCAGCAGGGCCTCAAGCCCGTGCTCACCAGCGAAGAGCTTCTGGCTCATCTGCCTGAGCTGAACGAGCTCTGCTGCCCCGACACGCTGGCCCTGTGCAGCATCGACAGCACCGACCTCGGCCCGGAGCACTGGCTGATGATGGCGAAGGCCGTGCAGGAGAATTATGCCCTCTACGACGGCTTCATCATCTGCCACGGCACCGACACGCTGGCCTACTCGGCGGCGGCGCTGTCCTACCTCATCCAGAACGCCGACAAGCCCGTCATCCTCACCGGCGCACAGCAGCCCATCTCCAACGAGATCACCGACGCCAAGAAAAACCTTCGCGACAGCGTCATCTGCGCCCTCGACCCCGGCAGCCGGGGCGTCATGGTGGTGTTCGGCGGCCATGTCATCGCAGGCACCCGCGCCAAGAAGAACAAGACCATCAGCTACGACGCCTTTGCCTCGGTGAATTTCCCGGCGCTGGCACTGGTACAGGGCGACCGTCTGGTGCGGTATGTGCCTTCGCCCTGGCCCACCGGCCCTGTGGAGTTTGGCCGCTCGCTCAGCCCCCGCGTCTTCCTGCTCAAGCTGACGCCCGGCCTCAGCCCCGATTTGATCCCCGACATTTTTCGCCTCTACGACTGCGTCATCGTGGAGAGCTTCGGCGTAGGCGGCATCCCCCAGCGGCTGATGGACGCCTTCGCCGAGGGCCTCGGCGACTACGACAAGACCCACAAAGTGCTCATCCTCACCACCCAGGTCACTTACGAGGGCAGCGATGTGGGCATCTACGAGGTGGGCAAGCGGGTCAAGAACCGCTTCCGCTTCCTCGAGGCCCACGACATGACCATTGAAGCCGTCGTGACCAAGATCATGTGGCTGCTGGCGCAGGACTGCGACAGCTTCGACCAGTTGCAGCAGCGGTTCTACCGGCAGGTCAATTTTGATACGTTCTATCACTGACCACGAACATGGCCGTCATGACGAAATCGACGCCCTCGGTGCTGAAGGGCAGGACAGCGCCGAGGGCCGCGCCCACGGCCGTGCTGGCGACCCAGTAGATCTGGTCCAGCAGGGTGATGAAGAACAGGAACCAGCCCTTATCCACGCCCTCGGGCGGCTCTGCCGAATTTGTTTCGTTTTGCTCCCGCATTCATTTCAACCCTCCAATACAGCAATATAACAGGTTTATCTGCATTTGCAAGAGCTATTTATAAGGCAAAGAGGGTCCTGTGCGGACGCACCGGACCCTCTTTGCTTTATATCTTTTATTTTTTGACAAGGTCTTTCGTGTAGAGGGCGCGGGTGGCGTTCAGGACAGCGAGGACCATGACGCCGACGTCGGCGAAGATGGCCACCCACATGTTGGCGATACCCAGAGCGCCCAGCAGCAGGCAGGCCGCCTTGATGGCCAGAGCAAAGACGATGTTCTGGTAGACGATGCTCTTGGTGCGGCGGGCAATGCGCATGGCGAGGGCGATCTTGGCCGGGTCGTCATCCATCAGGACGACGTCGGCGGCCTCAATGGCGGCGTCAGAGCCCAGAGCACCCATGGCGATGCCCACATCCACACGGGAGAGGACAGGGGCGTCGTTGATGCCGTCGCCCACGAAGGCCAGCATCTCTTTGGGGTTCTTGGCGGCCAGGAGCTTCTCGATCTGGTCCACCTTATCGCCGGGCAGCAGGCCGGCGTGGTACTCGTCGATGCCCAGCTCTGCCGAGACAGCCTTTGCCACCGGCTCTGCGTCGCCGGTGAGCATGACGGTCTTGCGGACGCCGGCCTGCTTGAGGCCCTTGATGGCCTGTGCGCTGTGGGGCTTCACCACGTCGGAGATGAGCAGATAGCCCGCATACTTGCCGTCGATGGCCACATGGACGATGGTGCCGGTCTGGGGGACATCGGGGACGGTGAGGCCCAGCTTTGCCATCAGGCGGGCATTGCCGGCGGCGACCGGCTTGCCGTCCACCTTGGCGGTGACGCCGTGGCCGCCCAGCTCCTCCACGTCGGTGACGCGGGCAGAGTCGATGTCCTTGCCGTAAGCAGCCTTGATGCTCAGGGAGATGGGGTGCTTCGACCAGCTCTCGGCCAGCGCAGCGGCTTCCACAAGGCGGTCTTCGGTACCGCCCTCCACGGGGCAGACCTTGACGACCTTGAAGGTACCCTGGGTCAGGGTGCCGGTCTTATCGAAGACGACGACGCGGGTGTCGGCCAGCTCCTCCAGATAGGTCGAGCCCTTGACGAGGATGCCGCAGGCAGAGGCGCCGCCGATGCCGCCGAAGAAGCTCAGCGGGATAGAGATGACCAGAGCGCAGGGGCAGCTGATGACGAGGAAGGTGAGGGCGCGGTAGACCCAGTCGCCGAAGCGGGCGGGCTGGCCCATCAGCAGCAGAACGATGGGGGGAAGGAAGGCCAGCGCCAGCGCGCCGTAGCAGACCGCCGGGGTGTAAACGCGGGCAAAGCGGGTGATAAAGTTCTCGGCGCGGGCCTTCTTCATGCTGGAATTTTCCACGAGGTCGAGAATTTTAGAGACGGTGGATTCGCCGAACTCCTTGGTGGTCCTGACCTTGAGCAGGCCGCTCATGTTGACACAGCCGCTGATGACCTCATCGCCGGACCGGACATCCCGGGGCAGGCTCTCGCCGGTGAGGGCGGCGGTATTGAGGGTGGAAGCGCCCTCGACGATGACGCCGTCGATAGGCACGCGCTCACCGGGCTGGACCACGATGAGAGTGCCGATCTCGACCTCATCGGGGTCCACCTGCTCCAGCCTGCCGTCCTCGCCCTCGATGTTGGCGTAGTCGGGCCGGATGTCCATCAGGGCCGAGATGCTGCGGCGGCTCTTGCCGACGGCAACGCCCTGGAACAGCTCGCCGATCTGGTAGAAGATGATAACGGCACAGCCCTCGACGTAATCGCCCAGCGCGAAGGCACCCACGGTGGCGACGGCCATCAGGAAGCATTCATCAAAGGGCTGACGGTTCTTGATGCCCAGAAGGGCCTTGTGGAGCACGTCCCAGCCCACCACGAGGTAGGGGATGCAGTAGAGCAGCAGCTCCACTGCCGCGGGCAGAGGCGGCAGCAGCTTGAGCACCAGCACCAGCGCCAGAGCGGCGATGATGCGGTACAGCATTTTCTTTTGTTTTTTTGTCACGGGTACCAGCCTCCTTTTGGGGCAGTTTTCTCAGATTCAACAGGTTTTCCCCACAAGGGGCTTGCTTTCCACGCTTCCCCCGGCTTTTCCACGAGGTTTTCCCACAAAAAGCCGCAAATGCGCGTTCATTTTTCTTTTTTTGCACCCAGGATGTTGAAAACGCCGTGGAAATTGTTGAAAACCGATTTATTTTTCCACATTTTCCACGCGCATCCCGGCAGTATAAGTCGAAACTCAGATGCCGAAGATCTCGCAGTCGTCCTCGACCTTCTTGCAGGCGGAGAGGACGTTCTGCATGGTAGCCTTGACGTCCGCGCCCTCATCGAACTCGACGTTCATCTTCTGGGTCATGAAGCTGACGGTAGCCTTTGCGACGCCGGCGACCGTGTTGGCGGCATCCTCCATCTTCTGGGCGCAGTTTGCGCAGTCAACTTCGATCTTGTAGCTCTTTTTCATAATAAATACCAGCCTTTCTTTCTATCTCCCCGCTCCGCCGCAGGGTGCGGCAGAGCTTGCAGCGTTTTGGGGGCATCACTCTTCGATGTGGTCCATGCCCATGGAGAGGATGCTGCGCACATGGTCATCGTCCAGCGCATAGTAAATGGTCTTGCCGTCGCGGCGGAAGCGGACGAGCTTTGAGTCCTTGAGCACCCGCAGCTGATGGCTCACCGCCGACTGGCTGAGCTGGACGGCATTTGCAATGTCCTGCACGCACAGCTCATCGTCGTGGAGGGCGTAGAGTATCTTGATGCGGGTGGAATCGCCGAACACCCGGAACAAATCGGCCAGCTCGTAGAGCACCTCATCGTCCGGCAGCACCGGCGGGGCCTTGGGCAGCTTCTGTTCTGGGGCAAGAGCATTCTCAGCCATCGTTGTCATCCTTTCGCTTCAATATATGAACATCTGCTCATGTGTTCATGATAACACGCTGTATGGCTCCTGTCAAGGGGATTTGCGCAAAAAAACAGCATTCTCTTAAAATTGATAAAACAGACCGCAAAACGCAAGAAATTTGCAGTTTTATTTTGCAGGAAGGATGCAATTTAGAACAAAAGAAAAAGGCATTCCTGACCGAACTGCCTTTTTCCAAAGCACTGCATTCATGCCCGCTTCTTCTTTTTATCGTCCGCCGCCCACGGCAGATACATGAGGAACAGCGCCAGCGCGGTGGCAGGCAGGAAGCCAAGGATATAATATTTTTCGCCCAGCAGGGCCGTGAAGGTGCTGGTGATGATGTTCCCGTAGGGATCATTGAGGAAATAGAAGTTGGTGTTAAGGTACTGATTCAGAAAGTAGATGGGCAGGGCAGAGCCGAACAGGAACGCCAGCACCTGCGGCACCCGCCGGGGACTGGGACGGTAGCCGCCCGCCACCAGCAGGACTGGATAGAGTACCAGCAGGGCATGGATGCTGACGGAGTGCAGATTGATGAGCGTCCACCAAGAGGGGACATCCAGCCAGCTGGGGCAGAGCAGTGCCAGCATTGCACCCGGGATACAGAGGGCATACAGCTCCTCTTTGCACCAGTTTCTGTCCGTGATCGTGTTGTACAGACAGACGAAGACGTTGATATTGCACAGGTGCAGGGGCAGATAGCCCCAATTCCACTGGCCGGTCAGGGCCATCCCCAGCAGAAGGGCAGCTTGGTCCAGCAGGAGCAAAGCGGTGACTCCGACTAAAATGCGCCGACGGGTGCGGGCAGAACTGCGGCGATACCACAGGGCCGCCCCCACGATAAAGGCAAGCGAAATGGCCAGCTCCATGAGGTGGACCGTGCCATACAGCGGGTAGCATCGGTAATCGGCCCCGTATTCGGCGTGGGTGATGTCGTAGGATTTCCAGAAATCGTTCATCTTCTTTTCCTCCTTGTCCAGCTTATGATACCGCGTTTGGCCTCAGACGGAAAGAGTTTTGAAGGAAAATCCCGAAAACAGGTGCAATAGGGTGAGTTTTGTGGTATCCTTACAAATGTGAAATTATCTGCCGCAAACCGCGGCATCACGACAAATTAAGAAAGAGGGAATTTTTATATGTTAGAAACCGGAATCCGCGGCAAGCAGAGCGTCGCCGTGACCCCCGAGAACACCGCCAAGACCATGGGCAGCGGCACGCTGAATGTCTTCGCCACCCCCGCACTGGTGGCGCTGGCCGAAAAGACCTGCTGGATGAGCGTCGCCGACGCTCTGGATGAGGGCTGCGGCTCTGTGGGCACCAGGCTGGAGCTGGAGCACACCGCCCCCACCCCCGTGGGCATGACCGTCACCTGCGAGAGCGAGCTGACCGCTGTGGAGGGCCGCAAGCTGGTGTTCAAAGTCTCCCTGTACGACGAGAAAGGCCCCGTGGGCGGCGGCGTCCACGAGCGCTTTGTGGTCAACGACGCAAAGTTTGCCGCCAAGGCCGAGAGCAAGAAGGGCTAAGACTCTTTTTTCTCGGCGAGCTCGATGGGCGGCGGGTCGGCAGCCAGCAGCTGCTGCTCGGCCCGGGCCTGAGCTTCCTGCAAAAGCCGTGCCGCCTGTTCGCTGGCACGGAACAGCTCTAAATACATCGCTTTATAGTCCGGCGCAGCCAACACCCCCTTCCGTGTCCCATCACGTTAGAAGCTGTTTTTGTAAGCAGAGTGCATCGAACGACGAGAATTTTTGCTCGCAGACAAGGCGATTTTCCGCAGCAATCCTGAGCGGATTGCAAGGGAAAGCAACGCAGTATGCGGGCAAAAAGGCCGTTCGGGCGGTGTGCAATGCTTATGAAAACGGCTTCTAAAGGGTTAGTCTGCCCGGCAGGCTGCAAAAAAATCACCTGAGGATTTTATCATGAAAAAAACCAATCTCTCGTGGGTGGGTGCTCTGTTGGTATTTGCCCTGCTGCTGTGGTGTACCGCCGCAACGCCCGGCAAAATCGACGACCCTTCCACCTACACCTGCGCCGTGTACAGCTCGGCGCTGTCCCTGCTTCCCCCTGTGGTGGCCATCGTGCTGGCCCTGAACACCAAAGAGGTCTACACCTCGCTGCTGGTGGGCATCGCCACCGGTGCACTGCTCTACGCCAACGGCAACCTTGAGCTGGCGCTGACCACCCTCTTCTTCAACGAAGACGGCGGCATGGTGTCCAAGCTGTCCGATTCCAGCAACGTCGGCATCCTCGTCTTTCTGGTGATGCTGGGCATTCTGGTGGCCCTGATGAACAAGGCCGGCGGCAGCGCCGCCTTTGGCCGCTGGGCCTCCACCCACATCCACACCCGGGCGGGCGCGCAGTTCGCCACCCTGCTGCTGGGCATCCTCATCTTTGTGGACGACTACTTCAACTGCCTGACCGTCGGCTCCGTCATGCGCCCGGTCACTGACCGGCAGAAGGTCTCCCGCGCAAAGCTGGCCTACCTCATCGACGCCACCGCGGCACCCGTCTGCATCATCGCGCCGGTGTCCAGCTGGGCCGCCGCCGTCACGTCCTCTGTGCCGGATGGCTCGGGCATCAACGGCTTTACCATGTTCCTGCGCACCATCCCTTATAACTACTACGCCATTCTCACCATGGTGATGAGCCTCTTCCTCATCTTCAGCGGCCTCGACTACGGCCCTATGAAGAAGCACGAGGATAACGCCCTTCTGGGCGACCTCTTCACCACCGACGACCGCCCCTACGGCGACGACGTGGACGACGGCAGCGACACCCGCGGCCATGTGGTGGACCTCATCGCGCCGGTGCTGGTGCTCATCGCGGCCTGCATCTTCGGCATGGTGTACACCGGCGGCTTCTTTGAGGGCGTGGACTTCGTCACCGCTTTTGCCAACTGCAGCGCCTCCATGGGCCTCGTGCTGGGCAGCGCCATTGCCCTGATGTTCACCTTCGTGTTTTACCGGGTGCGGGGCATCATGACCTTTCAGGACTTCGCCGCCTGCATCCCCGAGGGCTTCAAGGCCATGGTCAGCCCCATGCTCATTCTGACGCTGGCATGGACGCTTTCCGGCATGACCGGCCTGCTGGGCGCAAAATACTACGTCGCAAGCCTGCTCAGCGGCTCTGCGGCGGCTCTGCAGTACCTGCTGCCCATCATCATCTTTGTGGTGGCGGTCTTCCTCGCCTTTGCCACCGGCACGTCCTGGGGCACCTTCTCGATTCTGGTCCCCATCGTCTGCCACGCCTTCCCGGAGGGTGAGATGCTGGTCGTCTCCATCGCCGCCTGCCTGTCCGGCGCGGTCTGCGGCGACCACTGCTCGCCCATCTCCGACACCACCATCATGGCCTCTGCCGGCGCGCACTGCAGCCACGTGAACCATGTCTCCACCCAGCTGCCCTACGCCATGACCGCCGCCGCCATCTCGGCGGGCTGCTATCTGCTCTGCGGCGCAGCACAGGCTGTCCTCGGCGATGCCGCCAACACCCTGACCTCCTTCGTGCTGCTGGCCTGTGCCATCGCCATCGAACTCGTCGTGCTCAGCATCGTCAGGACGCGGATGGGCCATACTGGGAAGGAAGAGGTCACAAAATCTTAACGGAATCGTAGATTTTTGTCTTCCCCTCCGGCGCAAATCATGGTATACTTATCAAAAGAGTAAATTTTTTGAGCTATTTGCTCACTGGAGGAAAGCCCCATGCTGGAAGAAGTCTTTCAGGACGTCTATACAAAATTCAAGCTGCATTTTTATCAGAATGTATTTCAGCGCTTTGCCACCCGCGAAGCCACGCTGACCACGGTGGAGTCCTTCTGCATGGAGGGCATCATGGCGATGGGGGAGCCCACCATTGCGGAGTTTTCCCGCATGATGGGCATCTCCACCCCCAACGCGGCTTATAAAATCGGCAGCCTCGTCAAAAAGGGCTATGTGGAAAAAATTCAGTCCACCACCGACCGCCGCGAATACTTCCTGCGCCCCACCCAGAAATACATCGATTACTACAGCATCAGCTATTCCTATCTGCGCACGGTCATCGAGCGTGTGCGCAAGCGCTTCCCGGCTGAGGACTGCGACAAGATGGAGCAGATGCTCTCGGTCATCAGCACTGAGCTGATGCCGGAGCTGGATATGCTGGCCAAGTGCCGCCACCCCGAAGCTCCTAAATCGGAAGAATAAAATACAGCACAACGAAAGCCCCCGGCGCTGCCGGGGGCTTTCTCATTATCCTATAAAAGCGAAGCGCGTCCGCCCCGACGGAACGGGACAGCCGCAGCTTCATGGGAATGTAAAAGACAGAGCTTGTCTGGATGTTGGGGTTATGCGTTCTCCTTCGCGGCGTTTGCAGCAGCACGCTTGTTGATCTTGCTCTGGTTGTAGACAGAGTAGACGATGACCAGGATAGCCACACCTGCAAGGACCATTGCGATGGGAGAAGTGGTGATGGCGAAGAAGTTGCCGCGCCGGATGTTCATGTAGCGCACGAAGCTCTTCTCGCACATGGGTCCCAGAATGAGGGCCAGCAGGCCGGTCTGCGGGCTGTTTTTATTTCCTGTGAAATCATACCTTCCCGGCGCCCTTGTCCAGTATCTTGTCGAAGCGGGAGAAGAAGGTGATGGCTGTAATGGTCGCTGCCAGAATATCACTGACCGGCTCGGCGAGAAAGACGCCGAAGCACTTATCTGCCGTGAAGCAGGGCAGGATAAAAATCAGCGGGATAAGCAGGATGATCTTCCGCAGACAGGCCAGCAGGAGGCTGACTTTGGCCTGACCCAGCGCCATAAAGCTCTGCTGGCAGGCGATCTGAACGCCCATGGCGAGGATACCCGCCATGTAGATGCGCATGGCCCATGTGGTGTATTCGATGAGGGCAGCGTCCGAGGTAAAGATGCCCGCCACCACGCCGGGGGCCAGCATCATGAGCAGCCAGAACAGGGTGGTATAGCCGAAGCAGAGGGTGAGCTGGAAGCGGAACGCCTCCTTGACGCGGGGCTTTTTGCCTGCGCCGAAGTTGAAGCTCATGACCGGCTGGCCGCCCTGACAGATGCCCTGAATGGGCAGGGTGCAGAGCTGGGAGGCGCTGGTGATCACCGTCATGGCACCCACCGCCACATCACCGCCGTAGCGGGCCAGACTGGAGCTGAAGCTGATGGAGAGCAGGCTCTCGGTGGAGAGCATCACAAAGGTGGAGATGCCCAGCCCCATCACCGGCAGGATGATGTTCCGCTCCACTTTGAGGTTTTCTTTCCGCAGCTTGAGGATGGTCTTGGGGCCGGTGAGGAACTTCAATATCCAGCAGGCACCCACGGCCTGACTGAGCACCGTCGCCACTGCCGCACCCCGGACGCCCCAGCCAAGACCAAAAATCAGGATGGGGTCGAGGATGATGTTGATGACTGCGCCGATGACCGTCGTGAGCATACTGATCTTCGCAAAGCCCTGGGTCGTGATGAAGGGGTTCATGCCCATGACCAGCAGCACGAACACCGAGCCGAGGATGTAGATGCGGCCATAGGCCACCGCATAGGGGAGAGTGGCGTCGCTGGCACCGAAGAGCCGCAGCAGGGCGGGCGCACCGGCATAGAAGCCCGCCGTCAGCACCACAGCGAAAAACAGCAGCATGGTAAAGCTGTTGCCGATGATTTTTTCGGCCTCGTCTTTATTGCCCTGTCCCAGCGCGATGGCCGTGCGGGGCGCACCGCCCGCGCCGATGAGCATGGCGAAGGCGTTCAGGAGCATAAGGATCGGCGCAAACAGGCCCACGCCCGTCAGCGCCGCCGCGCCGATGCCCTCGATGTGGCCGATGTAAATGCGGTCTACGATGTTATAGAGCAGATTGACCACCTGCGCCACCACGGCGGGTATCATCAGCTGCAAAAGCAGGGGCTTGACCGGCCCGCTGCCCATATCCTGTCGATTCTGTGCCATAGGTTCTCCTTTGAGTGCATACTTCAAATTTGAAATAAATATAGCACGCCCCGCTCTGCCTGTCAAGCACAAGGGGAAGGGCTTTTTGTATTTCCAGTTGACGGAAAGGCGGGATTTTGCTATAATAATTAAGCTGTATTGTGAATATGGAGCATTACTCAAGTGGTCGTAAGAGGTCGCACTCGAAATCTAACTGGCTTTTTGGAAGTGGTTTTCCGGTTTTGCTAGGTTTCATGCGGGTTTTCCGACTTCGTGAGGGAACGATTTTCTGGCGTTCTCTCCTGCAATTCTCTCCAAAGTTTTCCCAGAATGCACGGCGCATTCTAAAATTTAATATCTGGAGCATTACTCAAGTGGTCGTAAGAGGTCGCACTCGAAATGCGATAGGCCGGGAGACCGGTGCCAGGGTTCGACTCCCTGATGCTCCGCCAAATCGAATGGACAGATGAATTTTATTCGTCTGTCCATTCTTTTTTGCCGGAACATCGCCCGTCCACCCTGTCTTGTGGGCGTATGGCATCATGCTGACGCATTGCCATAGCCCAGCCCCTCCAGCATCGCCTGTGCAGACGAGAGCTTGGAAGCGTAATCGAGGTGGGCGTAAATATTGGCGGTGGTGGAGAAGTCGCTGTGACCCAGCCATTCCTGAATCTGCTTCATGGGAACGCCGTTTGCCAGAAGAAGGCTGGCGCAGCTATGACGCAGGTCATGAAAGCGGATAGGACGCAGACCGTTTTTCTCCAACAGCTTCGGGAACTGCTCGGAAACGTAGTTGGGGCGGATGATGTTCCCGATCTCGTCCACACACAGATAGCCCAGATAATCCCGGTTGTAGCTTTTACCGCACAGGCGGCGGTAGGTTTCCTGCTGACCTTTCAGCATCAGCAGGCGGTCACGGATGGGCGGCACAAGAGGCAGCGTCCGCAGGCTGGACTTCGTTTTTGCACGGTCTGCCTGTACCAGAACCTTTTTGCCGTCGATGGATGCCTGTGTAACGATGTGCTTGATCTCCAGAGTGTTTTCCTCAAAGTCGCGATCGCATCCCACTTCAGCCCCAGCACCTCGCTGCGGCGCAGGCCGTAGAAGGATGCCAGCAGAACCGGGATCTCCAGCTTGGTGCCCTCTGCGACCTCCGTCAAAGCATGGATCTCTTCGGCACTGTAATAGCTGCCCTTGAACGCATTCTTCTTCGGACGCTCGACCTTATCTGCCGGATTGGTGGGGATCAGGTCGATCTTGACCGCATACTTCAATGCCTTGTGGATGTTTGCATGGTAATGGATCACCGAATTTGCCTTGACCCGTTCAAGCTGTTTGGTATAGAAATCCTGCAAATCGGTGGCTTTCAGGTCTACCAGCTTGATGCCGCGCTTGCGGAAATAGGGAGCGATGATGCGCTCCACCATTCCTTGATAGCTGGCATAGGTCGTGATTTGGACAGAGCTTTTCGTGACTTCCAGCCATTTCAGCATGAAGTCCGAAAAGAGAATGTCATCGTCCAAGCGGATCTCCGCAGGTGCGGTGGGAACCATGAAGTTCCTCCGACATTCCAGCAAAAGAGCTTCGGCTTTCTTCTTGTTCCTCTTGACGGACAGACCGGTGGCTTCCCACTTGGTCTTTCGCTTTCCGTCTGCGTCCTTGTAACTCAGAACGATGTAGTAGAAGTCGTTTTTTTCTTGCAGATGCCCTGCTACCATAATGTTTCCTCCTGTCTTTGCATCCACCTGAATATGTAACTTCTGCCGCTGACACCATCAGTGTACCCAACGGCAGGAGAGAATGCAAGGATGTCACGCCCGGATGGTGTGACCGGGTGCGAATCCGATAAGATAAGTCAAAAGATGTGCCTTGGGGATGCGGTAGGAGCGTCCGACCTTCAAATGCTGGATGCTCCCCTTTTTCAAAAGCGCATACCCGGTTTTTGTGCTGACGCTCAATATCTCGCACATCTGGTCGATGTTCAGCACATCCGGGTAATCCCGGAGCATCACACGGTACGCATCACGGGGATTCAAAGTTTCTTCGCCCAAACAGATCCCCCCTTTCTATAATGGAGTGTACCGCTCCGTCTTGCGGTCAGGCTCTTCCTGAATCAAAGTGCAGGCTGCGATCTCGCTCATTCCTGTCC
>ERZ810085.135-NODE-135-length-13950-cov-4.68593_pt1 | contig 13950 bp, 10 predicted proteins | sample MGYA00520346_ERZ810085 | MGnify/ENA primary metagenome ERZ810085 (study PRJEB31588, sample SAMN03398705) | human gut metagenome | study: EMG produced TPA metagenomics assembly of the PRJNA231909 data set (A prospective, longitudinal analysis of the...
TAAGTGAAAAAATAAGAGCTAGGAGTTAAGAATTGGGAGTTGAGAGTTAAGAATTAAGAATTAAGAATTAAGAGTTGGGAGTTGAGAGTTAAAACATCATCTCCCTTCACTCTCAACTCTCCCTTCTCAACTCTCAACTTCTACAAGTGCTTTACCCGGTCCTTTTCTTCTGCTCGTTTGGCAGAGTTCCACGAGTTTAAATCACCGGTCAGATAGCCTGTGATGCGACGCATACGGAGGATGCTTTCGCTTTGGCAAACCGGGCATTTATCAAAAATCACCCCTTTGTAACCGCAGTTGTGGCACGTATCCACCGGATGATTGATCGAGCCGTAGCCGATTCCCTCGTCGTGCATCACTTTCACGATTTTGGCGATGGCGCGTACATTTTTCTGTGCTTCGCCGTCCAGTTCTACATACGTGATATGTCCACCGCGTGTGATGGCGTGGAAAGGAGCTTCGCACTTGATTTTCTCTACAATGCTGATCGGCTCTTTTACATCCACGTGGAAAGAGTTGACATAATAATCCCGGTCCGTCACTCCGGGAATCTTCCCGTACTTCCGTCTGTCCATTTTGGTGAAACGTCCGGAGAGTCCTTCGGCGGGAGTAGCCAGAACAGAGTAATTCAAGTTGTATTTCGCTTTGTATTCGTCTACTACCTTATTCATTTCCATCACCGCTTCGTACAACGTGTCCCATGCCTTCCGGCTGTGTCCGTGCCCCTCTCCGTAGAGTGCCACCATCGCGTTGTGTCCGCCGATGAATCCGATTCCCAGCGTTCCGCTGCGCAATACGTCGCCCACCTGCTCGTTCGGGTTCAAGTCCGCACCGCCTTTCCATACATTATTCCCCATCATGAAAGGGAACTGGCGTGCAAGAGCTGTACGTTGGTACTGATAACGTTCGTAAAGCTGGTCTGCCACCAAAGCAGCCATAGAGTGCACGGATTCAATGAAAATCTCCTTAGCTTTCTGTTCTATGGCAGCCGTGTTGCGTTCGTCCTCTATCAGATTCTCCGCCTTGATGCGGGCTTCGATGGCGAGTCTCGGCATATTGAGCGTGGTGAAAGACAGATTGCCTCGCCCCAATGATGACTTTTCTCCTGCCACGTTTTCAAACACACGGGTGCGGCAACCCATCGTTGCCAACTCGTAGATGTACCGTTTCGGATCATCCGCTTTCCATTTCTCGTTCGTGTTGAAAGGCGTGTCGAGGAACATGAAGTTCGGGAACAACGCTTTTGCGGTTGTCTGGCAGGCTTTCAGCAGCAAGTCGAAGTTGGGAGCTTCGTAACGGTCGTTCATGGCCTCTTCTATATTCTCCGCTTTCATAGCCTTTTCAAAATCCTTTTCCGAGTAAGACACCCCGTCCTTCACCTTGAAAATCTGAATGGGGAAAACGGGCACTTCACCTCGTGTGCCCAGTCCCTCGATTGTGGCTTTCAGTAACTCTTCAATCACCATGCGGCCTTCGGCGGAAGTGTCCGTGCCGTAGTTTATCGAGCTGAATACCACCTGGTTACCTCCACGAGAGTGCATCGTGTTCAGGTTGTGGATAAATCCCTCCATCGCCTGATGCGTGTCCTTGCGGGTCTGCTGATAAGCCTTTTCCACAATTCTTGCGAGGTGCTCCTTGTCTATGATGATCTGCAAGGCTATCAGAGCGATGCGTAATGTCTCGCGTTCGGTTTCGGTGGACTTGATGGAGGGAAGATGTTCCTCGATCAACGTGCGGATAGTCTTTTCGTCCGCCTGGCTTCCGTTTTCCATCGCCACGTAGAAGTTGATGAACGAAGCCAAGTGTTTGCGGAATGACTTCGCTACTCCTTTCGCCATGAAGAAATCGAAGGCGGGGATTGCCTGTCCTCCGTGTTGCTCGTTCTGGTTGGTTTGGAAAATGATGGTTGCCAGCGTGGCGTAGCTCTGAATGCTCTGTGGCGTGCGGATACTTCCGTTCTTGGTACGGAATCCGCGTTCAAAGAGGTCGTCCAAGTCATACTGGATGCAGGTCGTCGTCTTTGTCGGATAGTAATCCAAGTCGTGGATGTGGATGTCGCCCAGTTGGTGTGCTTCCGCAAAACGTTTCGGCAACAGGTATTTATAGGTATAATCTTTGGTCACTTCGGAGGCGAAAGTCATCATTTGTCCGGCGGGCGTGTGGCTGCTCATGTTGGCGTTGCTCAGATTGACATCGTTCTTGTCGATGGCGACGATACCGTCCATCACGTGCTTCATCTGGGTTTTCTTGTCCCGTTCCGTGTTCCGCCATTCGCGATAGATAATGTACTTCTTCGCTACTTCAGGGCGCACCTTCATCAATGCTTTTTCCACCAGGTCCTGAATCTCCTCTACGGTAATAGTAGGGGTGGCAAATTGGCTGATTACGTTCATCGTGATGTCAGCCACCAACTGCTGTTCATCTTGGATACCGGTTGCATTGAATGCCTTACTGATCGCATTCTTGATCTTACTGATAGAGAAATCTTCTCTTTTACCATCACGTTTGATGATACAAATTTCCGCGTAGTTCATAACTTTAACTCCCGAAAGTGATTAATAATAAGTTGATTCTGATTCCGGCAGGTCTTCTGACTTATCCCTCCCCCGCAACACCTTCCCACATCCGTTGCCGATGCAGTGGCTTACCGTGCGGATTCTTAGAGAATTACAGCAGCGGGTACTGTCGCCGATTTGCACAGCGTTCCCTCATTGACTAAACCTCTTTTTAGTTCCGAAACCGGATACAAAGATAGAAGATAATCCAATAGCTTGGTTCGCTTTTAACATTAAATTTTGGGAAACTTTTCTTTCTTGCTGATACAGAAAGTTTTCCGTTTTGGGAAACTTTTCTTTAAGTTATTCTTTAAAAGTTGTGTGAAACTCTCCGTTGTTCTTCTTGTCTATATTATGATGGGTTATTTGTTAATTTTCAGATTTAACTGCGTTGAATGTTAACGGATGTCTGATATCTATAAAACCAGCCAGATCGCCACGATGTGTCCTACGCTTCCGCCGAGACAGAACAGATGGAAAGCGGCGTGCATATAAGGCTTGCGCAGCGAATAGAATACAGCTCCTGTAATGTATGAAATACCTCCGCCTATCAGCCACCAGAAAGCGGGGGAGGCACCGGCCATTTCCAACTGATCGAGAAGAGGCTTCATTGCCACCAGTATACATGCCCCCATACCCACATAACAAACCGTTTCGAGATTGCTATGCTCTTTCAGCTTTTTGAAACTAAGGATGAAACCGGCAATGGCGGACAGCCAGACAAATGTGAAAATACCCCATCCCCAACCGCCTGCATGGCGCAAGACGAGTAGTGTGAACGGAGTATAAGTGCCTGCTATGTGCAGATAAATAGCTCCGTGGTCAAATTTACGGAGCTGTTCTTTCAGCGCTCCCGGACGACTGCCGTGATACCAGGTAGAACTGACGTAAGAAGAAAGCATCCCCGCCAGATAGACAATCACGCAGGGCACTGCCCATCGCGGATCAGCAGCAACGGAAGCTTTTCGCAGTAAGAAATATCCTGCTACGATTCCGAGAAGAATGCCTGCCCCATGACTGAGGGTGTTCGCCCATTCTTCCCGGTTGCTATATCGTTTGTTTTTCAATGTCCCTCGACTAAACCCGACTAAACCAAATGTCCGATCCACTCTTCGCGGTCGCCCGGAAGGAGGTCGATTACCGGAATTTCTACCATTGTGTAACATCCCGGTTGCTGTTTCATGGAAGCGCGTGCCACGCACACCAATACCTGTGCGGTCAGTGCAGGGTTGTTGATACGCATATTGAATTCGAACAACTGGTTCTGGGTTTTGCCGGATACGCCCTTGCGGGTCAGGTTCACGCCGTGTCCCATGTCGAGCAGGGCGTCTACGCTCGGAACGAGTTTCACGTGTGTTTCATCGTTCACAAAGTAAGGATCTGCCTTGATGGCAGCAGCTACTTCTTCGAATTTATATCCGTCTTTCAGTTCGATGTATACCATGCGGCGGTGGATTCCCGTTCCGGTCGGAATAGTCATGGAAAGGGCAGCCTTCACTCCGTCAATCGCTTTCACGGCTACGGTGTGTCCCATGCTCATACCCGGACCGAAGTTCGTGTACGTGATACCTTTCGGAGCGATTGCTTCCAGCATGGTGCGTACGATGGAGTCACTTCCCGGATCCCATCCGGCAGAGATGATCGATACGGCTTTATGCTCTTTGGCGGTAGCGTTTAGTGTACGGCGCAAGTCTACGATGCCGGTATGGATATCGAAACTGTCCACTGTATTAATGCCCATCGCCAGGTATTCTTTGGCATATTTCTCTACGCTGCGGGTCGGCGTGCAAAGAATAGCTACGTCTACCTCTCCCAGCTCTTTTATGTCCTTCACTACTGCGTAGTTTGCTAACTCTTCCGGTTTGTTCTCTGCTCCGGCACGGCGAACGACTCCGGCTATTTCGAAATCAGGTGCTGCCTGAAGCGCTTCAAGTACATAATGCCCGATGTTGCCATAACCAACGATGGCAGCTCTTACTTTTTTCATTCTTTTCTTGGTTTTAATGAACAAATTTCTTTCTTTTGCCTACAAAAGTAAACAAATTACTACTAACTTTGGTTCATTAGCTTTAATATTTTATTTTTTTTCACTAGCAGGCAATACCGGTCCGCATGAAAGCAAATCAGGGTGTGATGTGCTGCATCGAAAAAACTCTGTGGCCCCTGTGTCCTCTGTGGTGAAATTGTTTTATCTTTGTACCCGTTATGATAGAATACATTAGAGGCGAGCTTGCCGAACTTAGTCCGGCAACCGCAGTGATCGACTGTAACGGGGTGGGCTATGCCGCCAATATATCTCTGAACACCTATTCGGCCATTCAGGGAAAGAAAACCTGTAAGTTGTATATATATGAAGCCATTCGTGAGGACGCTTATGTGCTCTACGGATTTGCCGAGAAGCAGGAGAGGGAGATTTTCCTGTTGCTGATTTCCGTGTCGGGCATTGGCGGGAATACGGCGCGTATGATCCTCTCCGCCCTTTCGCCTGCCGAGCTGGTAAACGTCATCAGTACCGAGAATGCGAACTTGTTGAAGACGGTGAAGGGAATCGGGCTGAAGACTGCGCAACGGGTGATTGTCGACCTGAAAGATAAGATAAAAACAATGGGAGCGTCCGCTGCCGGTGGAAGTGCCGTTGGTGGTATGTTGCTGCAGACTGCCAACGCGGAAGTGCAGGAGGAAGCTGTGGCTGCATTGACGATGCTTGGCTTTGCTGCTGCGCCTTCGCAGAAGGTGGTGCTGGCTATCTTGAAGGAAGAGCCGGAAGCTCCGGTGGAAAAGGTTATTAAACTGGCTTTGAAACGATTATAATGATGAAGCAATCAAAGATTTATATGCGCCCGTGGCTTGAGATTCATCACCGGACGAAGAAAACGGATACGGACGAGTGGTACATGGGGTTGGCCAATGAGCTGTTGCCGTTGGTGATGACTTTCCCTTTGTATGAAGGAAACCCGGACGTAGCGGAAGACCAGCGCCGGTTGGCTCTGACGTGCGCTTTGTATCTGGAGGACTGCGTGGCGGATGCGGGAAACTGGCGGGAATTTATCCATTGGCATAAGAGGAGTTATGGTCGTTATCTGCCGTTCTATTCGTTGACGGAGGATTACTTGCCGGACGAGATTAACCGTGAGGATATCGCTTTTCTTCTGTGGACGCTCAGTTCGAAGAGCAGTGACAGTTGCCCGTTCAACGACGTGGAGAATCCGTTGGATGAGACGTTGCTTGAGTTGGCGGACGTACTTTACGAACGTCTGGATGCGGCTTTCGAGTCGGCTCCTATCAGTGATGAGCTGGCTTCGAACTGGATGATGGACAGGAGGCTGATGGAAAAGGAACGTGAACCTCTGCCTGAGATTGTGCCGGGAGCGGCATTGCCGACGGATGTGGAACTTTTTCTGGAAGCCGGTAAAGGCGAACCGCTCATGTTCTTTGACTCGTATGATGCCCTGAAGTTTTTCTTCGTCCATTCTCTGAAATGGGAAGACGATGAAGAGACTTTGTTGCCCGAACTGGCGGAGTTTGACAACTTCGTTGTCTATGGCAATCCGAAAGGCGTGCTGGTGGCTCCGGATGTTGCCAAATACTTTGCAGCGGGGAATAATCCGTTGTATGACGCTGCGACAACGGAGGAGGAAGCATACGAGATGTTCTGTGAAGGGGGATTGTGCCCGTTCGATTTGTTGAAGTATGGCATGGAACATAACTTGTTGCCGGAGGCGCAATTCCCGTTTGAGAACGGAAAGGCATTGCTTCACGACAACTGGGACTTCGTGGCTCGCTGGTTTCTGAGAGAATTTTATGAGGGGGACTAATAGGTAGCGTTATGCCGATCAAGAAAAATAACAACCCTTTTGCCGGAAAGGCAAAGACAGGAACCGGGAAAAAGAAAGGCTCCGGTAAACGAGTGGGGAAATCAAAGCCCGGAAAGGCTAATAATCAATTGAACAGACGGGTGAAGTGACCCGTCTGTCTTTTTTATCTTAGAGTGATGGCTTTCATTATTTATCCGTCGGTTCTTCCTGTGCTTTCCGTTCTTTCTTCTTATTGATAAATCCGATTTTCAAGTTGGCGGCTTCCTGTTCTTTCTTTATCTCCTGTATGGCGGAGAGGATTTGCGCCAATTCGTAGACATTTGCCGCAGCCTGGCGGTCGGTCGGGCTCATAGTCGTTTTATAGGAGCGGTCGCCGATAAATTCCACACGGATATTTTTGTCCTTGTTGAAGTTGATGAAGCCGATAACGTTACCGTCCTCCCCCAGTTTATAGTCCGCTTTCTCTATTTTCTCATTCATGTCGGTTGTCTCATAACTGTCTTTGGAGGCGGGAGTTTCTGCGAAGCTGCCGTCGGGAGCAATCACTTTGACCCCTACGTGATGGATGTTGCCGGAACCGCAGTAGATGGAAGTCATGCTCATCTTGCCCAGCTCGTCCACCTGAAAGCGGAGGAAAGAACGGTGCATGTTTTTTTCGACAGTCTGCGTAGGCCATAGATAATTGCCCACCTGTTGGTATTCCGCATCTTTCTCAAGGATGAATTTGTCTTTGATGGCATTAAACTCCTCAGTCTTGGCCCGGAGGGCGCTGTCCAGGTAAGCAAGCGTTTTCTGCTGCGCTTTCGTCTCTACATCCAGCATCAATGCCTGTCCCGCTTTGCGTGCCTCGAACGCTTTGGGATACAAAATCTTTATACTGTCGATCTGCGACTTGGCTTCTTCATAGTCGCCACGTTCGTAGGCCGCTTGGGCAACCATCAGTTTCTCATTGGCTTTTTTCTCGATTCCATTTCCGCAGGCAGCCAGTGCCAGTGTTCCGCAAAAGAAGATTGTTAGTTTTTTCATCACAAATTCTGTTTACTATTTGGTTATTTAGGGCAAAAGTACGAATATATCCCTTATTTTTGTAATTTTGTCCCCTCAAAACTTATAACTAAGAAGAATGATAGAGTTGACTCAAGAGGAATTGAAGCAGCATTTTAGCGAGCCCATCTTCGGGAAGATAGCCGAAACGGCCGATACGCTCGGTCTGGAGTGTTACGTCGTAGGCGGCTATGTTCGTGATATTTTTCTGCAACGTCCCTCTAAAGATATAGACGTGGTGGTGGTAGGCAGTGGGATAGCGATGGCGGAAGCGCTCGGAAAACATCTGGGACGCGGCGCTCATGTCTCTGTCTTCAAGAACTTCGGAACGGCACAGGTGAAATATAAAGGTACGGAAGTGGAATTTGTGGGGGCGCGCAGAGAGTCCTACCAACGGGATTCTCGCAAGCCGATTGTGGAGGACGGGACGTTGGAAGACGATCAGAACCGTCGTGACTTCACAATTAATGCCCTCGCCGTCTGCCTCAATAAGGGACGCTTCGGTGAACTGGTAGACCCGTTCGGAGGACTGGAGGATATGAAGGAGAAGACGATCCGCACTCCGCTCGATCCGGACATCACCTTTAGTGACGATCCGTTGCGGATGATGCGTTGTATCCGTTTTGCCACGCAGTTGGGTTTTTATATTGACGATGACACGTTCGATTCTCTTTGCCGCAATAAGGACCGGATTGAAATTATATCGCGCGAGCGTATTGCCGACGAACTCAATAAGATAATTCTTTCACCGATTCCCTCGAAAGGTTTTATTGACTTGGACCGTAGCGGGCTGCTCCCGTTGATTTTTCCGGAGCTGGCTGCCTTGCAGGGGGTGGAAACCCGGAACGGGCGTTCGCATAAGGATAATTTTTATCATACGCTCGAAGTGCTGGATAATATCAGCAAAAAGACCGACAATCTTTGGTTGCGTTGGGCTGCCTTGCTGCACGACATTGCCAAACCTGTGACTAAACGTTGGGAACCGAAGGCGGGATGGACTTTCCATAATCATAATTTTATCGGTGAGAAGATGATTCCGAATATTTTCCGGAAGATGAAGTTGCCGATGAATGAGAAGATGAAGTATGTGCAGAAGATGGTCAGTCTCCATATGCGTCCTATCGTGATAGCGGATGATGTAGTGACGGATTCGGCTGTCCGCCGTCTGCTTTTTGAGGCGGGGGATGACATCGACGACCTGATGACGCTCTGTGAAGCGGACATCACTTCTAAAAATATGGAACGTAAGCAACGTTTCCTGAATAACTTTCAACTGGTGCGGCAGAAGCTGAAAGACCTGGAGGAGAAAGACCGGATTCGCAATTTCCAGCCCCCTGTGAGCGGTGAGGAGATCATGGAGACTTTCGGATTGCAACCGTGTCGGGAGGTGGGGACTCTGAAAAGTGCGATAAAGGATGCGATTCTGGATGGAGTGATCCCGAATGAATATGAAGCTGCCCGCACCTTTATGTTGGCACGGGCAAAGAAGATGGGGCTGACACCGGTTATTCAAACAGATATGTAATTCATTTTGTTGGGTTGTTTGAATAAGGTTTGTGTCCGGACGAGTTTAACTCAGCTCAATGATTTCTTCACGGCAGTTCGTTAGTTTTTCGATACCTTCGTTCGTCACCACCCAAGAGTTTTCTATACCTACAGGACCTACTCCCGGAAGTACGATTTTCGGTTCGAGGGCAAACACCATGTCCGGTTCGAGTTCCTGCTTCATGCGGGGGGCCAGTACGGGAGCTTCGTTGATTTCGAGGCCGATGCCGTGGCCGATAAACTTCGCTTGCTGGTTGGTTCCCATGAATTTGTCTCTGAATCCGGCTTCCGTCGCTATTTGGATGGCGGTGTCATACAGTTGCTCGCAGGAAACACCCGGACGGGCAATGGAAGCTATTTTTTCCTGAATATCCAGACAGACCTGATGTGCCGCATAAGCTTCTTCCGGCAGTTTTCCGATAGAGAACACCCGGCTCATGTCGCCCATATATCCGTTGAAGTTGCCGCCTAAATCGACCATGACGCTTTGTCCTTCTTTCAACGGAGTCTTGTTGGCTCCTCCCGGCAGGGCAGGGTCGAGACCTTGTCCGCCCAGTGCGAAGTCGTATGGAGAAGGGTATCCGGCGTTGTCTCCCGTGAGTACGCTGCCCATGAAGATTTCCATGCTGCGTCCGAACACCCGGAAAATGCCCAGGCACCCTTGCAGGCGCATCAGACGTTCTATCTCGATAGAGAATTCTATATCCGTCATTCCCGGACGGTATACGCTCGGAATCTGTTCGTAAGCTTTCGCATGGGCAATGCCCGAACGGCGTAACATTTCGATTTCAACCGGTGTCTTCACACTACGTGCCTGACGGATCAGCGGAGTGCCGTTCACCACTTCGGTCTCGGGGAAGAGACTTGCCAGACGGCAATATTCCGTGTAAGGAAGTTCGTCGCCCTCCAACATCAACTTGGTCGGCATGGGCAATCCGTTTTCTTTCAGCAGATCGACAATCTGTTCCGGTTTGCGGATAGGGAACGAATGTTCGCCTGTGATATTGTTGGGACGTTTGAAAAACAACAATGCGGGTGAATGGAGCGGAAGATAAAGGTAACCGCTGACAACGCAGCCGTATGTATAAATCAGATTTGTATTACAAGTAATGAGCGCAGCGTCAATGCCTTGCAACGCCATCAGACTGCGAATCTTATCGCGACGGAATTTTAATTCGGGTTGTAGCATTTTTATTTAGTTATTTATTTATTCGATAATGCTGCAAAGATAATTAATTCCCATCGAAAATAACGTTAATCTCATAAAAATAGCGCCACCCGCGTCCTGTCACAGGAGGCGAGTGGCGCAAACCACAAATACAAATACAACTAAACAAAGTCTTCTAAATGAATCTAGAAATTAAAAATTAGAAATTAAAAATTAAATAATTTGTGAATCCCAAGCCAACCAGCTCCCGTCCACCTTCTATTTTCTACCTTTTAATCTTTAATTTTTAATTATCAAATGACGCCTTGTCCCATCATTGCATGGGCTACTTTCATGAATCCGGCAATGTTGGCTCCCTTCACATAGTTAATGTATCCGTCGGGCTCCGTGCCGTATTTCACACATTGGGCATGGATGCCGTGCATGATTGCATGAAGCTTTTCATCCACTTCTGCGGCACTCCAGCTGAGGTGCATGGCGTTTTGAGACATTTCCAGTCCGGATGTGGCAACACCGCCTGCGTTGACTGCTTTACCCGGTGCGTACATCTTTTTATGCTCGATGAATAGATCGATGGCTTCCGGCGTACAGCCCATGTTGGAAATTTCTCCGACACAAAGTACGTCATTTTTTATGAGATTTTGTGCATCTTCTCCATTTAATTCATTCTGAGTTGCACAAGGAAGTGCAATATCAGCTTTTACTTCCCACGGACGCTTGCCCTCGACGAAGGTCGCACCCGGATATTTTTCCGCGTATGGAGCAACTATATCATTGCCCGAAGCCCGAAGCTCCAGCATGTAGTCTATCTTTTCGCCACTGATACCGTCGGGATCGTAAACGTATCCGTCCGGTCCGGAGATTGTAATCACTTTAGCACCCAGTTCGGTGGCTTTCGTGGCTGCCCCCCAAGCTACGTTTCCGAACCCGGAGATAGCGACGGTCTTACCTTTTATATCAATACCTTTTGCCTGTAACATTTGGTTCACGAAATACAAACCACCGAAACCGGTAGCTTCGGGACGAATCAGAGAACCGCCGAACTCCAATCCTTTGCCAGTGAAAGTTCCTGTAAATTCACGTGTCAGCTTCTTGTACATACCGAACATATAACCCACTTCGCGTCCGCCTACGCCGATATCACCGGCGGGAACATCCATATCCGGACCCAGATGACGCCACAGCTCCAGCATGAACGCCTGGCAGAAACGCATGATTTCAGCGTCGCTCTTGCCGCGTGGTGAGAAGTCGGAACCGCCTTTGCCGCCACCCATAGGCAGAGTGGTCAGTGCGTTCTTGAAAGTCTGTTCGAAGCCGAGAAACTTCAGGATGGAAAGATTGACGGAAGCATGGAAACGGATACCGCCTTTGTACGGGCCGATAGCGTTGTTGAATTGTACGCGGTAGCCGAGATTGGTCTGCACTTCGCCTTTATCGTCCACCCACGTCACACGGAAAGTAAAGATACGGTCGGGTTCGACCAGTCTTTCTATGATTTTGGCTTTTTCAAATTCAGGATGTTGATTGTATATATCTTCAATGGACAGAAGAACCTCTTTGACAGCTTGAAGATACTCAGATTCACCGGGATGTTTTGCCTCCAGAGAGGACATGATTTTTTGGATGTTCATGATACTATAGTTTAAAAGGTTAATTCTGATAAAATGTCAACTAACTATCTGCAAATATAGGGAAATATTTGGAATGTGATTATTTTTAAGGCGTTATTTTGATTAAATAATGATAAAATGATAGTTTTGGAGCCCAAGAAGCGCAAAGCCCCGCTACCTGTGATGTAAAAAACAGGAAACGGGGCTTCTATGTGTTCGCAAATAAAAAGCCGGTCTTTAGAATTTCGGTTTCATGCCCAGATTATACATGATGAATCCGTAAATGTCGGCTTGCTCTTCCAGTACTTTTGCCATAGGTTTGCCTGCACCGTGTCCGGCTTTGCTGTCGATGCGGATCAAGGTCGGATTGGTCCCGTCATTGTCGGCTTGCAGGGTAGCGGCAAACTTGAATGAGTGGGCGGGGACTACCCGGTCGTCATGGTCGGCAGTGGTTACCAGAGTTGCCGGATATTTTGTGCCCGGTTTCAGGTTGTGCAATGGAGAGTAACCTCTGAGGTATTCGAACATCTCCTTGCTGTCTTCACTGGTGCCGTAATCGCTGGCCCAGTTCCAGCCGATGGTAAACTTGTGGTAGCGGAGCATATCCATCACACCCACTTGCGGGATGGCTACGCGGAAGAGGTCGGGACGCTGCGTCATACAGGCGCCTACCAACAGACCGCCGTTGGAACCGCCGACAATCGCTATCTTGTCTTTATCGGTGTATTTCTGGCTGATGAGATATTCAGCGGCCGAGATGAAGTCGTCGAACACGTTCTGTTTCTGCATTTTGGTTCCGGCTACGTGCCACTCCTCACCGTATTCGCTGCCGCCACGCAGGTTGACTTGGGCATAGATACCGCCGTTTTCGAGGAACGGGATACGGTTGGAGCTGAAGCCCGGATTGAGACTGATACCGAAACCTCCGTACCCGTAGAGGAATACCGGATTTTTGCCGTCTTTCTTCAAGTCCTTCTTATAAGTAAGGAACATCGGAATCTTCACACCGTCCTTGCTGGGGAAAAACACCTGTTCCGTTACGAAGTCGTCCGAGTTGAACTGCACTTTCGGGGCACGGTACAGTTCGTAGCTGTTCTTGTCCATATCATATTTATAGGTAGCGCCGGGAATGGTGAACGAGGTAAATCCGAAGAAGCATTCCTTGTCGTCCTTGTTGCCGCTGAATCCTACCGAACCGAGCGAGGGCAGTTCGATTTCCTGCAACTGCTTGCCGTCGAGGTCGTAAACGTATGCGTGATTGGAGGCGTCTTTGTCGTATGTGAGGAACAGTTTGCCACCGATCACTTCCGCGTTGGAGAGCACTGCTTCCGATTCGGGCACGAGTTCTTTCCAGTCTTCCAGTTTCGGACGGTTGATGTCCGCCACCATAATCCGGTTTTTCGGTGCGCCGTAGTTGGTGTAGATATAAATCCGGTCGCCGATTACTTCAATTGGGTAATATTGGTAATCGAGGTCGGTGGTGAGCTGGATGAAAGGAGAGGCGGGCTTTTTCAAATCCCGTATGAACAGGTTGTTCCCTCTTCCGGCTCCGGATTCGGTCAGGAATAGAATACGTTCATCCTCGCTGGTGCCGGAGGTGTAGAAACGTTTCGGATAAGCCGGATTCTGGTAAATCAGCTTGTCTTTCGATTGGGGCTCGCCGATCTTGTGGTAATAGATCTTATGATTCTCGTTCACGTTGGAGAACTCTTTTCCTTTGGTCGGAGCATCGTAAGCGCTATAATAGAATCCGTCTCCCTGCCAGGCAGCGTCGGTGAATTTGGCCCATTCGATGTGGTCTTCGAGCAACTTGCCGCTTTCGGTGTCCATCACGTAGATTTCAGACCAGTCGGAGCCGCTTCGCGAGATGGTGTACGCGGTGTATTTGCCGTCGTGTGAGAAATAAAGTCCCGTGAGGGCCACTGTGCCGTCGTCCGACAATTTGTTGGGGTCGAGGAACACGCGAGGCTCGCCGTCCAATGAATCTTGTACGTAGAACACGCTTTGATTCTGCAAACCATCGTTCTTGCTGAAATAATATTTGCCGTGTTTCTTGACAGGAGCGCTGATCTTCTCGTAATCAGCCAGTTCCGTCAGTCGTTTCAAGAGGTTCTCCCGGAAAGGTATTTGGCTCAGATACTCATTTGTCACTTTGTTCTGCGCTTCTACCCAAGCGGTGGTAGCTGCGCTGGAGATCGGAAGAGCGTCGTGTA
>ERZ810085.143-NODE-143-length-13640-cov-6.00118_pt1 | contig 13640 bp, 9 predicted proteins | sample MGYA00520346_ERZ810085 | MGnify/ENA primary metagenome ERZ810085 (study PRJEB31588, sample SAMN03398705) | human gut metagenome | study: EMG produced TPA metagenomics assembly of the PRJNA231909 data set (A prospective, longitudinal analysis of the...
CACTCTTTCCCTACACGACGCTCTTCCGATCTAGAAACTTGCAATGCGCTCCATGCTGTGCCTCCCGAGATCAGGCCTGCAGGCGCTGGACGCTGCCGTGTGCGCAGTCCACAGCGACCATCAGACCGTCGCGGATGTGGGCGGTAGCGCCGACGGCACCCACGATGGTGGGCTTGAGCAGGGCCTTGCCGGCGATGGCGGCGTGGCTGTTCAGACCGGCTTCCTCGACCACCAGAGCGGCGGCGTCACGGACATAGCTCAGCATCTCGTTGGAGGTGGAGGGGACGACCAGGACCATGCCGGGCTTGAACTTTGCGCGGATCTCCTCGATGGTGCGGCAGACGCAGGCCTTGCCGGTGGCGTTGGCCAGAGCAGAGCCCTCGGGGCCGACGCCGACGCCGGTCGCCAGGCAGTTGCCGATCATGTGGATCTTGATCATGTTGGTGGTGCCGGAGACGCCCACGGGGACGCCGGCGGTCACGACAGCCAGCTCACCGTCGTGCAGATAGCCGTGCTCTTTGGCCAGAGCGGTGGACTTCTCGATGAGCTCATCGGTGCTGGTGGCGAGGTCCATCATGAGCGGGGTGATGCCCCAGGAGACGGACAGCTGGCGCTGGACCTGCTCGTCCATGACGCAGGCGATGATGGGCTGAGAGGGGCGGTACTTGCTCAGCAGGCGGGCAGTGTTGCCGGACTCGGACACGGTGACGATGGCAGAAGCGTTGACGTCCTTTGCGGTCAGGCAGGCAGCGTGTGCGGTAGCGTCGCTGACGCTGATCTGGCCGGTGGTATCGGTCAGGCGGTTGTCGCGGTAGTGGACCTCGTTCTCAGTGCGCTCTGCAATGGCGGACATGGTCTTGAGGGCCTCAACAGGGTATGCGCCCGCAGCGGTCTCGCCGGAGAGCATGATAGCGGAGGTGCCGTCGTAGATGGCGTTTGCCACGTCGGAGATCTCGGCGCGGGTGGGGCGGGGGTTGACGATCATGCTGTCCAGCATCTGGGTAGCGGTGACGATGGGCTTGCCGAAGGAGAAGGAGCGGTCGATGACGCTCTTCTGGATGCCGGGCAGCTCGGTGAAGTCGATCTCGACGCCCAGGTCGCCGCGGGCGACCATGACGGCGTCGGCAGCGGACAGGATGCTGTCGATGTTATTGACGCCCTCGCGGTTCTCGATCTTGGCGATGATGCGGATGTTGGAGTCGTACTCGTTCAGCAGGTTGCGGATGTCGTAGACGTCCTGTGCGGTGCGCACGAAGGAAGCAGCGATGAAGTCGAAGCCTTGCTGGACACCGAAGATGATGTCATCCCGGTCGCGCTGGCTCAGGTAGGGCATGGACAGGTGGACGCCGGGGACATTGACGCCCTTCTTGGTCTTGATCTTGCCGCTGTTGAGCACTTCGCAGACGATGTCGGTGTCCGTGACGCTCTTGATGGCCAGCTTGATGAGGCCGTCGTCCAGCATGATGGTGCCGCCCTCGTGAACGTCCTGGGGCAGGTCCTTGTAGGTGATGGAGCAGATCTCCTTGGTACCCTCCACCTCGCGGGTGGTCAGGGTGAAGGTCTGGCCGGCTTCCAGCATCTCAACGCCGTTCTTGAACTCCTTCAGGCGGATCTCGGGGCCTTTGGTGTCCAGCAGGGCAGCAACGGGCTTGTTCAGTTCAGCGCGGACAGCCTTCAGCATATCCAGACGGCCCTTGTGCTCCTCATAGGAGCCGTGGGAAAAGTTGAAGCGGGCCACGTTCATGCCGTTGGCGACCAGCTCGCGCAGGACGCCCTCCTTATCGGTAGAAGGGCCAAGGGTGCAGATGATCTTCGTTTTTCTCATAAATATACCTCTAACAGTCTCTTTTTCCTCTATGATGGGCGCACAGGTGCCAGATATGCCCTGTGGCCGCTGGCCGGACATCGGCCCGGTCAGGGGTGTTTGAAAACCTTACCATTCTATATTATAACCGCTTGTGTACAAGAGAGCAAGAAAAAATTCGGCAAAGAAAACCTTAAATTTTCGTGATAGATGCCGGAGCGATAAAACGCTTGCGAAAAGTGCGTTCATCGCCTATAATAGGGCTAAGCAAAAGTCTCACTTCTGCCCCGAAGGGACAGAGGTGAGCGCAAAATGATAGAAACGGAGTGAAAGCGTAATGGAAAAGCGCGTTTTTCTGATCGTTCTGGACAGCTTCGGCATCGGCGCAGAGCCGGATGCCGCCGCCTTTGGCGATGAGGGGACCAACACCCTCGGCGCCATCGCCAGCCACCCCAATTTCAACTGCCCCAACCTGAAAAAGCTCGGCCTGTTCAACATCGACGGTGTGACCGTCGGCGAGAAGGATGCCGCCCCCATCGGCTCCTTCGCCCGCCTGCAGGAGCAGAGCATGGGCAAGGATACCACCATCGGCCACTGGGAGATCGCCGGTGTCGTCAGCCCGAAGCCGCTGCCCACCTTCCCGGACGGCTTCCCGGACAGCCTCATCCACGAGTTCGAGGAAAAGACCGGCCACAAAGTCCTCTGCAACAAGCCCTACTCCGGCACACAGGTGCTGAAGGACTACGGCGAGCAGGCCATGAAGGAGGATGCCCTCATCGTCTACACCAGCGCCGACAGCGTGTTCCAGGTCGCCGCCAACGAGGAGCTGGTGCCGGTGCATGAGCTGTACCGCTATTGCGAAATTGCCCGCGAGATGCTGAAGGGCGAGTACGGCGTGGGCCGCGTCATCGCCCGCCCCTTCCTCGGCCACACCGCCGACACCTTCTACCGCACCACCAACCGCCACGACCTGAGCCTCAAGCCGCCCCGCAAGACCATGCTGGACCTGCTCAAGGACGCCGGCAGGGACGTCATCGCCGTGGGCAAAATTTTCGACATCTTCGACGGCGAGGGCGTGACGGAAAAGATCAAGACCACCGGCAACACCAACGGCATCGCCTTCACCAAGGCTTTGCAGACCCGCGACTTCGAGGGTCTGGCCTTCGTGAACCTCGTCGATTTCGATATGCTCTACGGCCACCGCCGCGATGTGGCAGGCTACGCCGCCGCCGCCACCGAGTTCGATAAGTTCGTGGCCGACTTCATCCCCGGGATGCGGGAGGGCGACATCCTGATGGTCACGGCTGACCACGGCTGCGACCCCTCCTACACCAAGACCACCGACCATACCCGCGAGTATGTGCCGTATCTCATCTGCGGCAAGGGCGTCAAGCCGGGCGTTGACCTCGGCACCAGACTCTGCTTCGGCACCATCGCACAGACCATCTGCGACTATCTGGGCGTGGATGCCTCCACGCTGGATGGCAAGAGCGTGCTGGGCGACATTTTAGCTTAAACAGGCAAAAGAAAAAGGACTGCGTGAGCAGTCCTTTTTCTTTTGCAATTCTATTTATGCTGCATCATTTTCAGCGCTGGAAGCGTCGCCGCTGCCGGAGCCGAACAGGGCGTCCAGCACGGTGGAAGCAGCCTGATGCAGGGAGGAAGCCGCCTGCTCCACCTGCTCCTGAGTCGGCATACTGAAGGACGGCGACTCAGTGGAGCCTGCCGGGGCTTCTTCGCTGCCGTCTGCGGGGACCTCGGTGGAAGCGCTGGGCTCACCGGAGGCGTCGCCCTCGGCGGGCTGGCTGTCAGCGGGGGCCTCTTCCGCCGGGACTTCGCTCCCGGCGGGCTCTTCTGCGATCACGCTGTCGGGAGATTCCTCCGGGATGGATACACCGGCGTTGGGGTCGGCGGTCGGCGTGAAGACATCGGTCTTCTCGGGGGTCTGGCTGGTGCCGGTGAGCTTGTCCTCGCCGCCCAGAACCGCTGCGATGAGGGCCTTGGCCTCGTTGACCGAGTTCTCATCCGGCTTCATGACGTAGAGGCTCTGGCCCTTGGCGGAGTAGCACTTGGTGCTCTTCGCGCCCGAGCCGGTGACGGTGTAGCTCTGGATGTCCCAGTTGGCAAGGTCGCCCAGCTGCATCCGGACCAGCGCAGAGATCTGTTCCTGCGAGAGGCTGGTGACGAAGCAGTCGGCGGCGGCGTCCATCAGCTTGGAGAAGCCCATGAGCAGGGCCGGGGATTTGAGCTTGTTGGCCATCGCGTCGATGACTTTCATCTGGTTGATGCCGCGCTGGATGTCGCCGGTCTTGAAGGCGTGGCGCTCACGGGCAAAAGCCAGAGCGGACTTGCCGTCCAGATGGTTCCAGCCCTCGGCGAAGGTGGTGGGGTCGTAGTAGCCGGGGCTGCCCACCGAGGTGAAGGCCTGGTCGGAGTAGACGTCCACGCCGCCGATGGCGTCGATGATGTTGATGAAGCCCGCAAAGTTGATGCGGAGGTAGTGCTCCACATTCACGCCGTAGAGGTTGCCCAGCGTGGCCATGCTGGGCTCGACGCCGTAGAGGCCGGCGTGGGTCAGCTTGTCCTTGCTGTCGGTGCCTGCGAGGTCAACATAGTAGTCGCGGGGGGTGTTGATGAGGGCCGCCTGCTTGGTGGTGGGGTTGACCACGGCGAGGATGTTCACGTCGCTGCGGGCCTTTTCGGTCAGCTCGCCGCGGTTGTCCACGCCGCTGAGGTAGACGACGAACGGCTCTTTCGTGATCTTATTCGCCTCCGCGCCGGTGAGCAGGCCGGAAGTCATGCTGTCCAGTGCGGTCAGACCCTGCTGCGCCCAGACACAGCCCACGGCCAGCGCGGCGCAGAGCAGGACGGACAGCACCCGGGCCACGACGGCACCGCTGCGGGAGGCGAGGCACTTGCGCACCAGCAGCCAGAGCAGCACCAGAAGCGCGGTGATGATAACGAGGTAGAGCACCGGCAGCATCTGGGTGCGCCAGAGCTGCACCAGCGCGGCAAGGCTCAGGATGGCCTGCAGTACCAGCAAAACCATTCCTCCTTTCGGAAGTTTGTCGTCAGCGGGGGCGGGCTCGCTGGGGTGCAGCGGCTCCCACTGTCTGCGGGGCGGCACCGGAGGCTCCGGCGGCTCAGACGGAGGCGTCGGTGCCGGTTTCGGCGGCGCTTTGGGGCGGGGAGGCTCCGGCGAGAAGAAATCGGCGCTGTCTACCTCCACCTCGTCAGGCTCGCTGCGATTGATGCCCCGGTGGATGTGCCGGGGGCCTTCGTCGTTATTCTGGGGATGGATATGCTCGTTTTCGTCAAACATAGGCGTTCACTCCTTTGGATGTGTATGCCGTCATGTGGTGGGGATGATGCTCAGCACAGCCCGGGCGGGCAGGCAGGTGGCCGTCTGGTCTTCCTCGCTGAGCCAGCCGAAGGACTCGCAGATGTGGTCAGGGCAGGGCGAGTCCACAAAGCGGGCCGCGCCGTTCTGGATCCGGATGTGGACGGTGAGGTAGCCGGTGTCCACATCGTAATCGGCGTCTTTTTCGAGAGAAAAGGTGAGCCTGGTGTTGCTGTCGCCATAGATGAGCTCCGCGCAGAGCGGCGCACCGGTCTGGTTTGCTTTCCGCACCAGCAGCAGCACGGCGGCTGCGGCCAGAATGACGGCAGCAAAGACCAGATTTATCAGCAGCTTTTTGTGTTGTTTCATAAAAAATCATCCTTTGAGCGGGATCTGCTCCAGCTCGGCCAGCCAGAGCGCGGCGGCTGCGTCACTGGGCATCCGCCAGTCGCCCCGGGGCGAGAGGGTGACGCTGCCTACCTTGGGGCCGTCGGGCAGGCAGCTGCGCTTGAACTGCTGGGCGAAGAACCGCCAGTAGAAGTTGCGCAGCCACTTGTAAAGCACTTCGTCCGGGTACTCGGCCCGGCCTGCGAAGGCCGCTTTCGCCAGCCGGAATATCTTCGACGGGCCGAAGCCGAAGCGGAGAACATAATAAAGGTAGAAGTCGTGCAGCTCATAGGGACCCACGAGGTCTTCCGTCTTCTGAGAGATCTCGCCGTCCCTGGCGGGCAGCAGCTCCGGGGAGACGGGGGTGTCGAGGATGTCCAGCAGCACCCGGCGCAGCTCGGCGGAGGCGGCAATGTCGGCCTCATACTGGACGAGGTGGCGCACCAGCGTCTTGGGGACACCGGCGTTGACGCCGTACATGCTCATGTGGTCGCCGTTGTAGGTGGCCCAGCCCAGCGCCAGCTCGGAGAGGTCGCCGGTGCCGACGACGAGGCCGCCGGTGCGGTTGGCAGTGTCCATCAGCTCGAGGGTGCGCACACGGGCCTGTCCGTTCTCGAAGGTGACGTCCAGCACGCTCTCGTCCTGGCCGATGTCCCTGAAGTGGCTGTGGACGGTGTTGGCGATGTCGATCTCGGTAAAGCTGACGGCCAGCTCATCGCATAAGATCTCCGCATTGCTGCGGGTGCGGTGGGTGGTGCCGAAGCAGGGCATGGTCACGGCCAGTACATCGCTGGTGGGGCGGCCCAGCTGCTTCATGGCGCGGACGGCCGCCAGCAGAGCGAGGCAGCTGTCCAGACCGCCCGAGATGCCGATGACCGCCGTCTTGGCGTGGGCGTGCTCGAGACGCTTGGCGAGGCCGTCGGCCTGCATTTTCAAGATCAGCTCACAGCGCTCGGCCCGGCGGCGCTCGTCGTGGGGGATGAAGGGCGTGGGGTCTACCCGGCGGGAGAGCTTGGTCTCGGTGAGGGCAAGGTCGAAATCGACGGTCAGATACCCCTCGGCGCTGGGCTCGAAGCTGGTGTTGCGCGCCCGCTCCGACTCCATCCGCTGGCAGTCCAGCTCCGTCTCAGCCCGGCCGCCCTCGAAGGGAGACGTCTCGGCGAGGAGGGCGCCGTTCTCGGCGATGAGGTCGTGGCCGGCGAAGACCATGTCCTGGGTGCTCTCGCCGTGGCCGGCAGAAGCGTACAGGTAGCCGCAGAGCAGGCGGGCGGACTGGTTCGACACCAGCGCCCGGCGGTACTCGGCCTTGCCGACCGTCTCATCGCTGGCCGAAAGGTTCGCAATGACGGTGGCACCGGCCAGCGTGTGGAAGGTGGAGGGGGGCAGAGCGCTCCACAGGTCTTCGCAGATCTCCACGCCCAGAACGAAACTGGGCATCTGGCGGCAGCGGAAGAGCAGGGACGTACCGAAAGGCACCTCCTGTCCGCAGACCGTCACATTTTCCACCTCGGTGCTGCCCGGGGTGAACTGGCGCTTTTCGTAGAACTCGCCGTAGTTGGGCAGGTAGGTCTTGGGGACAAGGCCCAGCAGACGCCCGCCGCAGAGGACGGCGGCGCAGTTGTACAGCTTGCCCCGCACCAGCAGCGGCAGGCCCACGAGGGCCACGACGTCCAGCTCCCGGCTGGCGTCCAGCACGGTCTGCAAAGCGTCCAGCGCGCCCTGCTGCAGCGTGCGCTGCAAGAACAGATCGCCGCAGGTGTAGCCGGTGAGGCAGAACTCGGGGAACACCGCCAGCCTGACGCCGCGGGCCGCAGCGTCCTGTAGCTGAGATACGATTTGGGAAGCGTTATAATTGCAGTCGGCCACCCGCAGCGAGGGCGAGAGGGCGGCTGCTTTCAAAAACCCATCTTTCATCGGAGGATTTCACATCCTGTCTGTTGAATTAAGGCCCCGGCGGAGACGTGCGCTGCGGGGTTTTGTTCAGTATACCACAAACCGGCCCAAACGAAAAGTGACAGTGTGGTTAAAGAAACGAAAAACGCTGCCTGCACACCGCAGACAGCGCTGAAAACAAAAATGGAAAACGAGATAGACCGTAAGCCGGGTTCTGTATTAAACGACGATCTGTCTAGACCTGCCATTGCTGACAGGTTCGTGCCGCCTTCGGGACACGCGAGCAGCGCTGTACGTCCCATATAGGCGTTGCTTCCGGTAGGGTTTACAAAGCCGCATAGTCACCCATGCGCTGGTGAGCTCTTACCTCGCCCTTTCATCCTTACCGCATTGCTGCGGCGGTTTCCTTTCTGTTGCACTTTCCCTGAGGTCACCCTCGGCTGCCGTTAGCAGTTACCGTGCTCTGTGAGGCCCGGACTTTCCTCAGAGCGGTCAAAGCCGCCCCGCCGCCGTATGTTCCACTCGTTTTCTGCTCCTCATGATACCATAAAAAAACAAGATTTGCAAGAGAAAGAGAATTTTGCTATACTTATCTTATATATTGCCCGCGCCGGAGGTGGGAAGATGAAGCTTTATTTCAAAGTCCCGCCCGAGGCGGACGGGATGCTGCTGCGCGGTTTTCTGCGCAGGTGCAGTGTCTCCACCGACCTGTCCCGGGCCGTGAAATTCCGGGGCAGCGGCTTTTTTGCCGACGGCGCCCCCGTCCTGGCCAACCGCCGGGTGGAGGCCGGGCAGGTCATCTCCTTTGAACTGCCGCCGGAGGGGGAGGGCGTTGCGCCGCAGGACGACATCCCGGTGGATGTGGTCTACGAGGACGCTTTCGCCCTCGTGGTGGAAAAGCCGCCCCATCTCGCGGTGCATCCTACCCTGAATTACCCGCTGGATACGCTGGCGAACGGCTATGCGGCCTGGGCGCTGCGTCAGGGCAGAAGCCCCGTCTTCCGCCCGGTGAACCGCATCGACAAGGACACCAGCGGCCTCGTGCTGGCGGCTCAGAATGGCTACGCCGCCCCGCTGCTGGCTCAGCGGGTGGAGAAGCTCTACTACGCCGTTGCAGAAGGAGAGCTTCCCCTCGGGCCGGGCGTCATCGACGCCCCCATCGGGCGGCAGGGGGAGAGCATCATCGGGCGGTGCGTCACCCCCGATGGCAAACCCAGCCGGACGGAATATACCATATTGAGAGCCGAAAACGGCCTGAGCCTCGCGGCCTGCGTCCCGGTGACGGGCCGGACCCACCAGATACGGGTACATTTTGCATCCATCGGCCACCCGCTGGCCGGTGATGACCTCTACGGCGGGAGCCGGGCGCGCATCGGGCGGCAGGCGCTCCACTGCGCAAAACAGACGTTCTGGGTGCCGCGCTGCGAGCGGATGCCGGACGGCATCCGCATCGAAGTGCCGGTGGACGAGACGACCCTGAGGCCGGTGACGGTGGAAAGCCCGCTGCCGGAGGATATGGCCGCCCTTTTTGACTGAGTTTGTGTATTTCGTGAAAAGTAAGTGAAAGCTAAGCCCAAATTCTGTGTCAATGCTTGTTTCGGCGCCGGCAGGGTGTATAATAAATAAAGTTATTCCTGTCAAAAAAGCTGTCCTGATGCGGCAGCGTGTCGATAACAGAGAAAAGAGACAAATCAGAATCTCCTGAAGATACAGGAAGGAGCATCCTTTTTGCTGGAAGATAAAACAACTGAAACGCGGCAGGACGAGCCAGCCGGTGCGCCGCGGCACACCGGCTTCCGCGCAAAGCTGCGCTCGCTTTGGGCGCAGCTCCAGTGCGTCCGTCTGCTGCGCCGCCACCGGCGGTATCGCCGCCGCAGACACCGGCTGGACAATGTCTCCCGGAAGCTGCGCTCGTCGAAGCTGGTATTGCGCGTTGGCGCAGTGCTCTACGCACTGGGCTTTGGCGCGGAGTATGCTGCCGTGCGGGTGGGACGTGCCGTCAAGTACGCCGCTCTCTGGGCTGCTGGAGGCATCCGCCGCTTTGCAAAGGCTCTGGCGGAGACGGCGTTCCCCGGCGCAGCACAGGTGGCCAAAGACCTGTTTGGCCCCATCGTGCTGTTTGCAAAGGGCATCGTGTCCCTTCTCATCCATGCCCACCGCATCCGCAGGGAGCAGGGCTTCGGTGCAGCATTTGAGGCCAGCGTCCACTACTTCAAAAACGGCGTCCGCCGCAACCTCAGTCTGCTGCCCCGCATGGCGATGTATGCCCTGCCCATCTGCGCACTGGCGCTGGGCACAGCAGTGTTCCAATATGTCATCCACCAGCCTTATGCGCTGGCCGTCCGGGTCAACGGCGAAACCGTGGGCTATGTGGCGAATGAGGATGTCTTCAACACGGCCCGCGAGGACGTGATGGAGCGTATCAGCTACGCCGGCACCGATAAGACCGAGTGGACCATCGAGCCGAGCTACACCCTCGCCATCGCCCACCACATGATGGACGAAAACGAGATGGCAAACGCCATCATCCAGAGCGCCGGCGACCAGATCAGCGAAGGCACGGCTCTTTATCTGGACGGCGAGTTGACGGCGGTGTGCAGCGACGGCAACGCGCTGCGGGATTACCTCGCCGCCATGCTCGACCCCTACGAGGAAGAAGAGAACGGCCCCGATGTGAGCGTGGGCTTCAACAAGCAGGTCACGCTGGAAGACGGCCTCTACTTCAAGGAAGGCTTGCAGGATTTTGAGACCGTCCGGCAGGAGCTGGTGGGCGTGAAGCAGGCTCAGAAGGTCTACACCGTCAAGGCGGGCGACACCCTCTGGTCCATCGCACATAACAATGACCTGACCTTCCGTGAGCTGTGCGCCCTCAACCCGGAGTTCAAGGGTGAGCCGCTGAGCGAGACGTCCAGCATCCTTGAGGGCGACCACCTCGTCATCACCAAAGAAGAGGCTGACCTTGAGGTGCGCATCACCCGCATCGAGACCCGTGAGGAAGAAATCGCATTCTCCACGGAGACGACAAAATCCAACGAATATACGAAGGGAACCACCAAGGTGCTCCAGGAGGGCGAGAACGGTCTGCGCCGTGTGACCCTCCAGAACGTCTACGACACCAAGAATATCCTTGTGGACCAGAGCGTGCTTTCCACCGAGGTCATCAAGGAGCCGGTGAACAAGAAGGTGGTCGAAGGCACCAAGAAGGTGACTTCCAGCACCAAGTACATCACCGGCAGCGGCCGGTTCATCTGGCCTGTGCCGAACTACCGCTACTGCTCGCGCTGGTACGGCGGACGCCACAAGGGCGTGGACATCTGCGCCCCGGCCGGTACGCCCATCTACGCCTCCGCAGGCGGCACCGTCGCAAAGGCGGGTTACAATAAGGCCGGTGCAGGTACGGGCTATGGCTACTCGGTCATCATCAACCACGGCGGCGGATACAGCTCTGTGTATGCACACTGCCTGTCCCTGACCGTCAGCGCGGGCCAGACCGTCAAGCAGGGCCAGCTCATCGGCTATCTGGGCAGCACGGGCCGTTCCACCGGCAACCACTGCCACTTTGAGATACGTCTCAATGGTTCGTACATTCCCCCGCAGAACGTATTCCCGGGGAAGAAATAAACCTCTCCGTCACGCCTGCGGCGCGCCACTGGCCGGGTTGCGGCTCCCAGCGTCTGCTTCGCTGTCGCTTGCATCCTGCTGGCCGCTGCCCCAACAGCTCCTCCCTGTTTCCGCCGCTGGCGGCAGTCGTCGCCGTTGCCTAAAAAGGGGAGGCTTTGGCATGTCGGCTGACATTCAGCGGAATGAAAAAAGCTTTTAGGTAACGCAAGGCGGCGGACTCCGCTGCCTAGATAAAATTCATAAAAAGGAGATAATTATTATGGCTACTCCTCACATCAGCGCCGAAAAGGGCGATTTCGCAAAGACTGTCCTGATGCCGGGCGACCCCCTGCGCGCAAAGTTCATTGCTGACACCTTCCTGAAGGATGTCCGTCAGGTGACGGATGTCCGCGGGATGCTGGGCTTTACCGGCACCTACGAGGGCCGTCCCATCAGCGTGATGGGCAGCGGCATGGGTATGCCCTCTATCGGCATCTATTCCTACGAGCTGTTCAAGTTCTACGATGTGGACAACATCATCCGCATCGGCTCCGCCGGCAGCTACACTGCCGACGCCAAGCTGTTCGACACCGTGCTGGCTGCCGGTGCGGTCAGTGAGTCCAACTATGCCCGCGTCCAGAGCGGCAACGACCACGACATCACCTTCCCCAGCGAGACTCTGAATGATAAGCTGCGCGCCTCCGCCAAGAAGCAGGGCATCAAGCTCATCGAGGGCAACATCCACTCCTCCGACGTTTTCTATCGTCAGCCCTCCGACGCAAAGCCCACCTACTGGGAGCTGCTGCGCGACGAGCGCGGCTGCCTCTGCGTGGAGATGGAGAGCTTTGCTCTGTTCGCCAACGCCGAGGTGCTGGGCAAGAACGCCGCCTGCCTGCTGACCATCTCCGACAGCTTTGTCTCCCCGGAGATCACCACCGCAGAGCAGCGCCAGAAGAGCTTCACCGATATGATGAAGGTCGCACTGGGCGCGGAGTACTAAGAGCTTTTTGGATCAAAGAGGGCCGCTGTGGTTGCAGCGGCCCTCTTTTTCGACGCAGAGGCGGCGGCTTTGCTTGCACTTCTCAAAAGAATGATTTATACTTAAATACACGACACAGAAGAATGTACGACACAGAAGGGAATGAGGCCGATGAACAGAGCAACGGTGACCATGGTGCGCAGTCCGATTTCTGTGGAGGGGAACATCCGGCTTGTTCCGTATTATCCGGCCTACGATACAGCACTTGCGTGGTATCAGGATGCACAGCTCTGCAAACAGGTAGATAACAGGGACTTCGTTTATGATTTGCCACTGCTGAAGCGGATGTATCATTATCTGGACACACACGGGGAACTGTTTTATATCGAGTATCGGGGTGTGCTTTGTGGTGACGTCAGCCTGCGGACGACCGGCGAGCTGGCCATCGTCATCTGCAAGGAGTACCAGAATAAACACATCGGGCGGAAGGTCATCGAAAAAATGCTGGAGCTGGCTCGGGAAAGGGGCTTGGCGGAGTGCTTCGCGCACATCTATTCCTTCAATACCCAGTCGCAGAAAATGTTTGAATCCGTTGGCTTCGTCCCACAGGACGAAGAACGCTATATCTACAAATTGCAAAAAGGAGAACTGACCATGACAAAACTGACTCTGGAAGAAAAGCAGGAGCTCATCCGGATGGCCCTTGCGGCCAGGGAGAGGGCTTACACGCCTTACAGCGACTTTATGGTGGGCGCTGCCCTGCGCGCCGAGGATGGCCGCATCTTCACCGGCTGCAACGTGGAGAATGCCGCCTTTACCCCCACCAGCTGCGCCGAGCGGACGGCCCTGTTCAAGGCTGTGGCCGAGGGAGTGACCAGGTTCACCGACATCGCCGTGGTGGGTGCGCGCCGGGGCGAAGTCAACAAGCAGATCACCTCGCCCTGCGGCGTCTGCCGTCAGGCGCTGTTCGAATTCGGCGGCCCGGAGCTGAATGTCATCATGGCAAAAAGCCCGGACGATTTCATCGAGCGCAGCATGGACGAGCTGCTGCCCTTCGGCTTCGGTCCCTCCAACGTGGCAGGCAACAAGGCCGTGGAAGACTGAACACAGCTGCGCGAAAAAGGCCGGGCGGAGCGGATTTTCCGGGATAAGTATGATTTTTTTACAATTTTGATAAAATATTTGTAAATGTTTTGTAATCGGAAAAGGCTTGCATCTGCCGTTTCTTCCCGCTATACTTGAGCCAGTAAATGTGCAAGTGCGCACATTTCGTCAACAAAACGCGGTTATATAAAATAAAAGGAGAGTTTTCATTATGATGATTTCTCGTCGCAACTTCCTGGCAGTGGCTGGCGCCGCTGCTGCTGCCGCTGCTCTGACTGCCTGCGGCGGTTCTTCCTCTTCCACTGCTTCCTCTGCAGCTGCTTCCACCAGCGCAGCCGCTTCCACCGCTGAGGGCGGCGAGAAGATCGTGAAGGTCGCTCTGACCTGCGACACCGGCACCATCGACGATGAGAGCTTCAATCAGGCCTGCTGGACCGCTGTTTCCGGCTACATGGGCGATGACTGCCAGTACTACATCCCCGAGGCTGACGCTTCCGATGAGGACCGCGAGACCATGATCCGTCAGGCTGTCA
>ERZ810085.219-NODE-219-length-10852-cov-5.01074_pt1 | contig 10852 bp, 6 predicted proteins | sample MGYA00520346_ERZ810085 | MGnify/ENA primary metagenome ERZ810085 (study PRJEB31588, sample SAMN03398705) | human gut metagenome | study: EMG produced TPA metagenomics assembly of the PRJNA231909 data set (A prospective, longitudinal analysis of the...
TCCGATCTAGAATTTTCGATACATACTCATTAGTAGACGGTTCTTTACCGCCAAGATAAACAAATGAATCACAGTTACCTACAATCGTTTTCCAGTTTGCCTTATCAATAGCTTCTATCTGAGTTAAAGTCTGAAAAATAAGCATCATAGAAATACCATAAGAACGCATCGTTGAAATGTATCTTTGCAGATTCGGAATATGTCCTATATTTGCAATTTCATCACCGATAATCTGAATTGGTACAGGTAACCGTCTTTTAGACTGTTTTTTAGCAAGACTGTAAAAATGCTCAAGCATTAACTGATAGAAAATACAGACGATAAAATTAAAAGTAGTATAGGTTTCCGGGACTATCAAAAACAATGCTGTTTTTTCTTTACCGATAGCACCTATATCAATCTCATTTGCCGACATGAGTTTTCTTACATCACTTATAGCAAAAGGGGCTAATCTAACACCGAGAGATACAAGAATACTCTTTGCTGTTTTACCACTTGCAAGCTTAAATATGCCGTACATATAAGAAGCCAAACAATTCGGATCTGTTTTTTTTAGATCGAGAAATAGAACATCAAGTCCTGATACAAAATCTTCATCGTCTTCCCTTGCAGACGCTATTTTCAGCAATTCGAGAACGCTGTTTATATTTTGATCTTCAGGACGACACTCTAAAATTATGTAGGCAAAAAGAGCAGACAGTAAAGCTTTTTCTGATTTAACCCAGAAATCATCACCGTTTTTTGCAGCAGCATCTGCTTCAGCAGAATTAGTATTTGCAAGCAAATTGTCAACAAGAATTAGAATATCTTTTTCTGAATGTATGTACTCAAAAAAATTAAACTTGTCTGACTTTGACATATCTTCAAGGTTCAAAACCTTGATTTTATATCCGTTCTTTGCGAGCATCTCTCCACAATCTCCGAATAATTCACCTTTAGGATCTGTTATTATGTACGATGTATTAAGCTGACATAAGTTAGGCTTTACGATAAATCGTGACTTACCTTTACCGGAACCACCTATTACAAGGACATTTTTGTTGCGGTTATATAAGGGATTTTTCATATGGGGAGCTAAACTAAGGCTTTCCGTGGCTGACAGGATTATATTATTATCCTTGTTGGAATCTATAAAAGGCTTAATATCTTTTTTAGTCCCCCATTCAGCTGTTCCGTGTTCTTTGCCTCGCATAAAATTTTTACGACTTGTAGCAATATAGGCATAAGCTAACAGAACTGCTAAAATCCCTACTATACTCGGCAGCATAAATTCAGATTTAAAATTCAAAGTAAATGGATATACTGTAAAATTAAAAAAACAATCCATTACTTGAGATAATCCACCTATGATATTAGACCCACAGTTAGAAACAACATATAATTGTGCCGCTCTGTTCACAGATAAGAAAATCAAAATAATTGATACTATGAGAATAGGAATATCAGATTTTTTAAATTGCTTACCCATATGTCACCTATCACGTTCCTTATTTTTATTCTTATTAAGTTCCTGCGATTTTTCTTGAGCAACCTTTTCATTATGTTCTTTCGCTTTTTGTGTTGCCTTCTCCGCCTTATCAGATAAAGATTGTTCGGATGTTTTATCTGACTTATCCAAATCTCTGTCTTTATTGGCCAAAGCATTGGCAAGAGCATCAGCTATAACAACTGTGTCTGTGCCCTTAAAAAACAAATTAAAATCCTTGGTGTTTTTGTTTTTCATAACGCTGAAATCAACACCATAGTTTTTGAGAATGTTTTTTACAGCCTTAATGTCAACACTTGAAACCGGAATATGATCTAAAGCCATATTTTTTCCAGTTAAATTCTTAATTGACTGCTTTCCTCTTGCCTTCATAGCTTTTTCCATAGGAGTCTTGCTCTTATGATTCTTAATAGTTTTGCATAACTGTTTGATGATAGAATAAATTATTTCTGTAGTCATCAAAGCGGCCTTAGAACTAACCTGTAAAATCACTTGAGAGGCTTCCTCTCCTGCCATCAATCCTCACCCCCTTCATTAAAAATTTTTTCGTAATCTTCAATTGTCTTTTCTTTAGGAAAAAGCATCTCAAACTCATTAACTACGAGCGTTAAGGAATATACTTTTTCTCCATCAGAATTAACATAGTCAGAAGATTGCAATGATCCTGTTATCCTTACTTTTTTACCCTTTGAGAGAAAATTATAAATATTCTCTGCTATTGAGTTAAAGGCTACACAAGGGATAAAATCAGATTCTCTCTCTCCCTCTGAATTCTTATAATTTCGCTGTACCGCAAGTGAAAACTTGCAATACAATTTGTCCCCTTTTGCAACAAATTTAGGATCAGCCGTCAAACGGCCAATAAAAATGCAACAGTTAAGCACGATATTCCCCCTTTTTATTTACAATTGCATCTGCCATACTAATATTTGAAGCTCGCCTGATTACAATTATATTTTTTTCAGTTAAATGCTTATTTGTTTTCAATATAACCGTACTTAAAGTATTCTGAAAAGCATAGAGTTCTTTATCATCAAGAATTCTGCAAATCAAACAATCTGATTCTTCACTGTCATAAAGAAGAAGATACCCTGTGCCATAGTTCTTATATATACGGTAAAAATTAAATGTAATTTTTTGATTTCGAGCAAACACTACCGCAGTAACTTGATTATTCATTCTTTGTTTTCCCTTTTATTTTTCTGATAAAAAGCATTACAGCAGCACTTAATATTGCAACTACAACTATAACTAAGATAGGATTTATTGTATTTTCAACACTGCTTTTATTTTCATCTGTTGTTGACGGAATCTCAGATAATCTCTCGGCCGTCACAATAAGTCTGTGGCTGTTAACACCGTAAGGATAGCAAGTAATTAAACTGATTAAATCCTTATGGTCATCAACCGATAAAAGAGAAATATTGTCCGGCTTAACTATATTTTTTGCCGTGACCTTATATATAAGCGTTTCATCGAGTACAGATACTTTGATTTCATCCCCTATAGCCAAATCGTCAAGGTTATCAAAGAATACCTGTGTAGGATAACCCGTGTGTGCAGACAAGACAGAATGATTTCCAATACCACCTATAGGAAATCCGGTATTAGGAATGTGGGCAACGCCCTTTTCAAGGACTTTATCCGTGTCACCGTGATAAATAGGGAGCTTAACATTGATTTTGGGTATATCAATGTAACCTATAAGTCCATCGCCAAAGTTAAGTATGTTATCGTACCCATCAATTACGCTGTCTGAAGAATATGTAAAATCATTAACAAGTTTACTTAAATTATGATTGTATTCCTCAGCATCAGTAAAATACTTTGATTTACTATCTTTTAAGTCTGCAACCTTAGATTTATAATTATCAATCGTAGATAAAGCAAAACAGTTATTTATTGTATTGGAAATCAATGGATAAAGTACAAATCCAAAAGCTACAATCAAAAATATTATTCCAATAATTAGAGAGCCTTTTTTTGCTTTTTTCATTGCACTTCACCTATTAATTACCAAATTCAATTATTTTGTCTTTACTTTTCTACGGATAATCAATGTAATAATACCGCCCATAGCAAAAACTGTGCCGAGAATGTAGAACATAACTGTTCCTACACCGCCTGTCTGCGGAACAACAACCTTTGTATCCTTAACATCAACGCTTGCTGTACCGTCTGTCGGGCAGTTTGTGATGTACGAACCGTCAACAAATGTTGCACCGTATGTAACATCAATAGTTACCGGAATAACCTTACCGTAGATGTTGTAGCCTGTAGGAGCTTTTGTTTCGACAATATAATATTTACCGCTTGCAAGTTTGATTTCTTCTTTACTTGTGTTGTAGTAAGTAACCTTGCCTGTCTTGTCGGATACACCGCTTGCAATGGCATTTGTAAGAGCAGTTGCATCCTCTTCTGTTTTAAAAAGGCTGAATTCTGCACCTTCGAGAGCCTTGCCAGCTGTATCTGTCTTGTTAGTTGTAACTGCAAAAGAGTAAACATAAACTGTATTACCGTTTACTTCTGATTCAACTCCGTTCTTGTTAGAATAAACGAGCTTCGTTTCTGAGTTTGGGTTGCCTGTCTTTCCTGCTACAGCGTACTTATTGAGCTTTGCTGAATAAGTTACAGATGTATAAGTAACACCTTCTGCATAAAAGTCATTCTTCTGGAGATAAGCGTTTGTGAGAGCTACATTAAATGTTGTAGCTTTACCATCAACTTCTGAGGTTACATTGAGAGCATAATCAGTTGAAGCAAGGTCAGCAACCTTACCGCCCTGTGCGTTGAGAAGTGCAACCTTTACGCTGTCCTTGTCGAGAGTAAGACCGGCTGACATTTCATCATATACGGTATATGATTTAAGTTTCATTTCTGATGAACCGGCAGTTGATGACTTGATTTCAAAATTCACTGTGTCACCAAGGCTTACATCGGTAAAATTAACATTATCCTTTGTGCTGTTGGTGATAGTCTTGCCTGTAACAACATCACCGTCATTTACCTTTGTTGCGAGGTCAATATCATTCACAGAATAAACCCAACCGTTGTTGTAGTATGGGAGCGATACAACAGAGTTTGTAACGCTTTTAACACCGGCAGGATAGTTAGTAGCCTTGATATAATACATACCCTGAGCAAGGCTTGAAAAAGTCTTTTTAACCGAGGTTGCAGAGGTTGTAAATGTACCAACCGTTGAAGCGGTTGACGGGATTGATGAAAGACCGTCAAGAGCTGAGAGAACATTCGATGTCTTTCCGCTTAAAATCTCATCAGAGATTGACGGAATGAGTGAATCATAGCCTGTCTTATACGGATTTTCGGTTGTTTTGAGTTCTGCAACTTTGTACACCGTAAATGTGTATCCGGGTTTTGAACAATTGAGTGTGAATGAAACCTTCTTTGTTTCATCAAGAGCGTTGTTGTTTGTTGTGGCACTTGCAAATGGGATTGCAGTAAATACCATCATAACTGCAAGCATTGTTGCTGTCAGAATTCGTGTGATTTTCTTTTTCATTTTTGATTTTCCTTTCGTGATTTTTTATATTTCTTGCTACCGTGTTTATGGTAGTCATAGATGAAAATTATAGCCATTGCTCCGAGTGCCACGGCAACGAAGTAAAACGGAGCAATTCCACCGCCGCCTGTTTGAGATAAAACGGATTTGTTATCGGCAACGGGTAAAGATATGTTAAGTGTGTTTTCATTGTCGGCTGAAATTGTAAATTCAACCTTTTTACCGTATGGCATATAGCCTGACGGAGTTACAGACTCAACAAAATAGTAATCTCCTACCGGCAGTTTACGGATTAACAGAGTGCCGTTTGTTGCCATACAGTCAGTTGCAGATTCAGATTCAGAGAGGTACATATAACTACCTGTGCCGTTTTGAATGCATCTGACGGGTGTGTCATCTGACTTGTAGAGCTGCCAACCTGATCCGCCAAGAGCTTTTGTGCCGTCTGTTTTTGTGAGCTTAACCGAGCCTGTTTTTACAGTATTTTTGATACTTGCAAAGGTTACGGTATCAGTATCAAGCGTGACGGTTACACTTCGTGGCTTATTGTACTTATACGGTAAAGAATAAGTGCCGTCATCGTTCAGAACACCGAGTTCTGATACCTTATATTTGAGCAATTCGTCATTGCTGTTATAAATCGGTAAGTCTGAAATTTCAGGACTTAAACCTTCAAGGTTTGTGCTTACTTTTTCGTTAAACCCTGTGTCAGCACAGCTTATTTCAAAATACAAACCGTCCACAACATCATCTTCAGATGTTTTTTGTACCTGTAACGAACCTGTTTTTACGGTGTTAACACAATCATATGTATAGTTGTATTCATCGGTATCATAGATTGTAAATTCGACTGCATCTTTCACTTCATAACGGCTCGGAAACTTGTATGTTCCGTCTGACTGTTTAATGCCGATTTCGGTCAGTCTGTAGGTGATTGGAAAAGCATTTAGGTCAACTACATATGGCAGAATTCCGTCAATTTTATTACCGTTGACATCATAGAACTGCTCATTGTTCGTACTCGCTTTACCGTTTTTGTCGGTAGTCAAAACGATACTTGTAATCTCGTTTCCGTCTGCATCATAAGCCATAGGAGTAGGGATAAGGTCATCGCCGTATTCTCGTTCATCGTCAAAAGACTCAAGCTTAAAACTCAAACCCTCGATAACTCCGTCCTCGGAAGTCTTATTGATGTTAATACTTCCTGTTGCAGGAGCGTTGTACACGGAATAATTAAGAGTAGATGTTGTTCCGTATTTGTTGGCAGTCTTACACTCTGATTCAGCCTTTTCAAGGTAATTTTCGGGGAAGTAGTAACTGCTTCCGCCGAGAAAACCTTTTTCAATAACCTTATATTTTATAGGGATACAAATTGCTGAGTTCGGAACGGTCAGACAGCTTTTGAGTTTTTCGCCGTACCTGCTGTAATAATTAGCTGTTCCGCTTGAATCTGTGACTATAGACCCGTAGTATTTACCGTTTTCGTCCTGTACCTCAAACCAAACTCCAGACACTTTACCGTTGTATGAGCTCTTTTTAACAGTTAAATCCGTTTCGGGAACTGTGTTTTGAAAACTGAATGTAACGGTTTTGCTTTCGTCAAGCGTTAAAGACTTACCATTAGCATTTGATTTTGCTTCTGATGATTTGACATAGTAGTATCTTGAATAAGCATTCTCACAATTGCTGAATACAGCATTTGAAACACCTTCATAATATGAGCCTTTGTAGCTGATTGCATTTTCTTTCTTTATTGTCCAAGTGTAACCGCCATAGCTGTGAGATCCTAAAGTAGTCTTAAAACCAAGCTCCTTGACGGTATAGGTTATCTTGTTGCCTTTATCGTCATATACCCTCAAACCTTTAACAGTCGCTTCGCCGTTTTTATCGGTTGAAACTGCGTTGTACTCGTTGCCAAGGTTATCTGATATTGCAAACCAAAGATTTGAAACTATACCGTCTGTTGATGACTTCTTGATTTTGAGGTCAGCTTTTACGGCATCTTCATAAATCGTCTGAATAACGGCTGTTTCAACGGTTGAGTTTTCCTCATTTGTAATGACGGGATAAACAGTATCGTCAAGCTCATAGCCTGTCGGAGCGGTTATTTCTTTGATGTAATATGTTTTGCCGACATCTACCGATTTTGCAAAAGTCCCCTTGCCGTCAGCACTTGTTGTGAGCTTGTCATACAAGCTTGCACAAGCTGAATCAGAGTACAAGCCATATACAGCATTTGCAACACCTATACCTGACTGATTAAGCTTGTTAATGCCCACATATGCCTTTGCAGGCATTTCATCAATCGGTACATTGATAGGGGTGTTTGTGTCTTTTGCTATCTCTGCAATTTCTTCACTAATGTGTCTGTAAAATACAACATCACTTAGCGAATACCCTTCAGGAGCTTTTTCTTCTCTTATAACAACTGTACCGATAGGTACTGTAATTAAGTTGTTGTTGTAATAAAATTCATCAGAGTTATATCCATCTGCAAGATAGTTTTTATTAAGTAATGCTCTACCGGTTTCCTGCGTTTCAATGTACCAAGTTCTTTTAAGGTTTTTGCTGTCAAGAGCAGGAGCGGTATCACCGGGTTTGACATTGTAATCTTTGTCAATCTCTTGTGCGTAGTATTCAATGCTGAAAACCGCACCGCCAAGACCTTGACTTGTTGTTTCGCCTGTAATTGCATTCTTTTTTTGTAACACAATACCGATAGGATCATCTACAGGCTCATCAGTACAGCTAAAGCTATAAATTTTTGTACCGTCTGCGGCTTTTTTGCCTGAATTCACAAATGTATAAACAGTTTCGTCAAGCTCATAGCCTTTTGGTGCTTTGGTTTCTTTGGCATAGTAAGAAGCTGATGCGTCAACATATTTACTGTAACTGCCGTAACCGCTTGCATTTGTTGTAATACTGCCGATTTTTTTGGTACAAGCCTTGTTTGTGTATATGCCGTACTCGGCACCGTTAAGGCTATAACAATCATTGCCGGCTGTAAGTTCCGGGTTTGATGATGATTTTTGAAGTTGCAGCTTGACAACATCCGGAAATGTCAACTTAACATATCCGTCTTTAACTGCATAATTAGAACCTCGAGCAAAAGTCTGATATGATGCAAAGTCATTACTTGTAATTAAATACAAACTGTTTTTGCTCTTGATTCCATATTCCTTCAAAAAAGAGTTTTTCATTGTCACATTAACTGTCGTACCAAGATTTTTAGAACAGGTAAATGTTATCTTTTTACCGCTAACGCTGACCTTAACATTAGAATTGCTGACAATTACATCGGATGCTTTTGTCACCGATGCAGTCCCGTTAGAATCAGTCAGAGTAATTGAGTACTGTCCGTTGCTGTACGACATCTGATATGATTTAGCCGAGCTAAGTGATGATGCAGTATATGACGGATTTCTCACGGATTTTTTGCACCAAGAAACCATATTGTTGTATGCCGTTGTGACATTCGCAAGCGTAGTTTCTGCCGAACTCGTAGCCGTCATTGTATTTGCAGGTGTAAGTAACGGCTTACCGGTAACCGCTTCAAAAGTTGATGCGTTACGCTTGCCTGCAACAATCTCAAAAATCAAGAGCTGCGTTGCATAGTAATAATGAACCTTCTCTTTCTTTGCAGCTTCAAATCCGCCAAAGCCCCAAGCAAGTATCAGATTAACTGCATTTTGCTGTGCAGTAGTTAGCTGTTTCCAAGCTGCTGATTGAGATGTACTTTTTACAGTAGCAGAACTTGTTAATTCAGATGCTTTATCCGGTTCAATACAGTACGCTCTTTGTGTGTAGTCTGAAAAATTCAAGGCTTTTCCGGATGCAGCAAAAAAATGAACCTTAAAATTTTCCCAACCTTCATAATGCTGACTGTGCTTTTTTCCGTTTGCGTCTATATAAGTATATTCAGCTGTTTTTTTGTATATAAATCCTTTGCCGTCTGCTCCACGATTGCCTTTAACCGTGGCAGCACTTACTGAAAACAAACCGACAGACAATGAGCCGATAATTACGGTTAAACATAAGAACACCGACAGCATTTTTTTAATTAACTTCATTTAAGTTTTTCTCTCCTTTCTGTAAAAAAGAAAATGAGTAATTTGTTCATAGGTGATGCTCTGCTAAAATTCATAATAACCTCCTACATATAAATTTTACTTTTTAGGGTTGACAAACTCTTTTTTACTATCCAACAATATTGAGATTGTATATGTAGTTAAGGTCAACATTTGTTGATATGCCGTTAATTCTACCGTTATCTGAATACTGCCACACATCACAAGTGATTGACGGCTTTATATACCATTCTGCGTTCCAAATGGAAATGCCGTTATTTTTTAAGGTTTTGCGATTGAGCAGATAGTCATAAACGCTTGCTGAGGAATACACACCCGATTTAAAGCCGTTGCTTTTGAGTTTGTTACAGAAATTGACTGCCATTTTTGTATAATTGCTGTTGCTTGTACTCATTGCAGGCTGATATTCCATATCGTAGTAAACAGGAAGTTCAAACTTTTTACCCTTGATACAACTAAGGCAAGCATCTGCTTCTGCTGTTGCCGTTGACGGTGACATTGCATAGCTGAACCAATATGCTCCGACTTTAAGACCGGCGGATTTTGCGTTTTTGTAGTTTGTTTCAAACATATTGTCTTTCTGACTTTTTTCTTTACCGTATCCGGCTCTTATAATCACATAGTCATAACCGGCTGATTTTACCTTGCCAAAGTCAATTGAACCTTGCCAAGTTGATACATCAATACACTTTGCAGCACTTCCCGAAACAGTTAATTTACATTTTGCTGTTTTGCCGTTGTAGGTTTTATATGTAATAGTCACCGTACCTTGTGATTTAGCAAACACCTTGCCGTTTGAATTGACGGTAGCAATCTTGCTGTTACTGCTTGTCCAATCAGAACGATAGCTATACGCATTACTGTTGAGAGTAGACGTCAATGTTTTGCTCTGCCCAACCTTTAGAGTAGCCGAAGTGTAATTCAGACTAACACTTGATGGAGCAGATTTGACTGTTACCTTACAAGTAGCTTCTTTTCCATTGTTGAGCTTACATCTTATCGTTGTAGTGCCGGCTGTTTTTGCGGTAACAAGACCGCCTGACTTTTGGACGGGAGCAATTGCGGTGTTATTTGAGTAATAAAGTCTGTAGTAGGCTGCTGTATTGTTAGGAATACTGCTGTTCAAGTCATACTGTTCTCCAACACCAAGTGTTAAACTTGATTTGTTGAGAGTAATACTGTCAGCAAGTTTTTTAACCGTCACATTACAACTTGCAGTCTTGCCGTTATATGTTTTGGCTGTAATCTTTGACGTGCCAACACCAACAGCAGTTATTTTGCCGTTTTCATCAACCGTTGCAATTTTTTTATTGCCTGTTGAAAATGTAACCTGAGATAAATTACCATTTGTCACAGTTGTACTTAAAGCATAAGATTCTGTTGTACCTAAGACTATATCCGTTTTATTCAGCTTAATGCCGGTCGGTACAGTAGTAGGCTTTGGAACAGTTGTAGGTTCTGTAACGGCTTCCGTTGTAGGCTCTGTTGTTGATTCTGCTGTTGTCGGTTGTTCTTCTGTTGGCTCTTTAATCAGACCTACGATAATCTTCTGTACAAGTGTTGAATCAACAACGGTAATCATACCGTCTTTATTAAGGTCATACAGCTTAATTTGTTTTTCATCAAATGTTGTCATACCTACAACATTCTTCTGAATAAGCGTTGCATCTTCAATCGAAAACTTTTGCTCTGTGCTTACTGCTCCTGCACTAAAGGCACAAAGGCTCACAAGAGTAGTGGCAGTAAGTAAGCCCGAAA
>ERZ810085.225-NODE-225-length-10728-cov-18.0182_pt1 | contig 10728 bp, 4 predicted proteins | sample MGYA00520346_ERZ810085 | MGnify/ENA primary metagenome ERZ810085 (study PRJEB31588, sample SAMN03398705) | human gut metagenome | study: EMG produced TPA metagenomics assembly of the PRJNA231909 data set (A prospective, longitudinal analysis of the...
GCCTTCCGGTCATTGACGGAACAGATAGCGGAGATTGCGGCACACGTCCGTGCCGCCTCCGGCGACAAGAAAGCGGCATCGCCCGACAGGTTGCTCACCACACGCGAGGCGGCGCACCTGCTTAACGTGAGTACCCGCACCCTCCAGCGTATGCGCAGCGAGCAACGCATCGGTTATGTCGTGCTTCGCGGTAAATGCCGCTACCGGCAGTCGGAAATAGACCGCCTGCTTGAAGCGTGTGCCGTCAACGAGGACGCGGCGACACCGCAGGAATTGAAACGCAACCACACGCTGCGCACTGGCGGCAAACCAAAAGGAAGGAGGACATAGGTCATGGAACTGCTCACACGAAACAACTTCGAGGGCTGGATGCAGAAGCTGATGGAACGGCTCGACCGTCAGGACGAACTGCTGCTGGCGATGAAGGCTGAGGGGAAACAGCCTACTATCACGGAAAGCATCCGCCTTTTCGACAATCAGGATTTGTGCATGCTGCTCCAGATAAGCAAGCGCACACTGCAACGCTACCGCAGTGTCGGCGCATTGCCCTACAAGACACTGGGCAAGAAAACCTATTACAGCGAGGAGGATGTGCTGACATTCCTTTCCAACCATATCAAGGACTTCAAAAAAGAAGATATAGCCTTCTACAAGGCTCGTATCCATAATTTCTTTCATAAATAACCCATTAAAACATTTTTCAAATGGCAAAGAAAAAAGACGAAAAGGACGTGCTGGTAGTCCGTGATGAGAAGACGGGCGAGATCAGCGTGGTAGCCGGGCTGAATGCAGACGGCACACCCAAGCGTACCCCTGCGAAAGCTGAGAACGCGCAGAGTTTCCTGCAATTCGACCGACAAGGCGACGTGCTGGACAACTTCTTCAAGAACTTCTTCCGGCAGTGCAAGGAACCCAGCCGCTTCGGTTTCTACCGCATCGCGGCAGACCAAGTGGATTCCATGCTTGGCGTGATGAAAGACCTGCTTCAGCATCCGTACCAGAACAAACAAATCCTTGCACCGCACAAAATCGACACCTTCCCTTATCAACAGCAGGTGCAGGAAGAGATGGCGGCACAAAAGACAGAGAAACAAGAACCTCAAAAACAGGAAAACATGGAACAACAGAAAGAACAGCAGGAAAGCCCGCAACAGACGCAGGGCAGACAGGGCTACCAACCCATCAACGAGAGCAAAATCAACTGGCAGGAGCTGGAGGACAGATGGGGCGTGAAGCGTGACGACCTTGAAAAGTCCGGAGACCTTACGAAGATGCTCCACTACGGCAAGTCCGACTTGGTAAAGGTCAAGCCCACCTTCGGCGGCGAATCATTCGAGCTGGACGCCCGCCTCTCCTTCAAGAAGGACGGTGAGGGAAATGTCAGCCTCGTGCCGCACTTCATCCGCAAGGAGCAGAAGTTAGATGAGTACAAGGAACACAAATTCTCCGACGATGACCGGAAGAACCTGCGCGAAACGGGCAACCTCGGCAGGGTCGTGGACATTGAGGACAGGGAAACGGGCGAAATCATCCCCTCCTACATCAGCATCGACCGCAAGACGAATGAAATCACGGACATTCCGGCAAACAAGGTGCGCATCCCGGAGCGCATCGGCAAGACGGAAATCACCAAACAGGAGCAGGACATGCTCCGCGCCGGACTGCCCGTGCGCGACAAGCTCATCGAGCGCAACGACGGCAGGAAGTTCGTCACCACCCTTCAAGTGAACGTGGAGCAGCGCGGCGTGGAGTTCGTGCCGGGAACCGGAAGGTCGCCCCGTACCGCACAGACGCAGGAAGCCAAAGGTGACACCTCGAAAAGTCAGGCGCAAGGCGGGGAAAATGCCGCACAGACCAAGAAGGAGCAACGCCGCAACACGTGGATGAACGAGGACGGCAGCATCCGCCCCATCAGCAAATGGAGCGGCGTGAACTTCACCGACAAGCAGAAAGCCGACTACGTGGCGGGTAAAGCCGTGAAACTGGAGAACGTGACCGACAAGCAGGGCTTCCATGCCACGATGTATATCAAGTTCAACCCGGAGAAGGGCCGCCCGTACCGCTACGAAACGAACCCCGACAACGCCCAGCAGGTCGCCCCGTCCAACGAGAGCCGCACACAGGTGGCGGTGAACAACGAGGGCAAAACCAACGAGGCGACAAAGAACCTGAAAGAGCCTTTGCAGAAAGGTCAGACCGCCCCGAAGGACGACCGCCAGCAACAGCAGCAGGAGAAGCCGAAAAAGAAGAACAACAAAGGCATGAAAATGTAATCCCGTGTCCGCCACTGAATCCAAAATAAAATCCAAAGTATCAACAAAAAAGCAAGAAAACATGAAGACAATCATTGCAGAAAAGCCCTCCGTGGCACGTGAAATCGCCCGCATCGTGGGCGCGACAAAGAGAGAGGAAGGATATTTCGAGGGAGGCGGCTATGCCGTGACATGGGCATTCGGACACCTCGTTCAGCTTGCCATGCCCGACGGCTACGGCGTGCGCGGATTTGTCCGTGACAACCTCCCGATTATTCCCGACACATTCACGCTCGTCCCCCGTCAGGTCAGGACGGAGAAAGGTTACAAGCCCGACAGCGGCGTGGTGTCGCAGATAAAAGTCATCAAAAGACTGTTCGACACAAGCGAACATATCATCGTGGCGACCGATGCCGGACGCGAGGGAGAGCTTATCTTCCGCTACCTCTACCACTATACGGGTTGCACCACTCCTTTCGTGCGCCTGTGGATCAGCTCTCTCACCGACAAAGCTATCCGTGAGGGACTGCGGAAACTCGAAGACGGCAGCAAATACGACAACCTCTACCTCGCCGCCAAAGCGCGGAGCGAATCCGACTGGCTCGTGGGCATCAACGGCACACAGGCGTTATCCATCGCCGCCGGACACGGCACGTATTCCGTGGGGCGGGTGCAGACACCAACGTTGGCTATGGTATGTGAACGCTACTGGGAGAACCGCCGCTTTACGTCCGAAGCATTCTGGCTGCTCCATATCGCAACGGACGGTTGCGACGGCGAAGTCGTGAAATTCTCATCCTCCGAGAAATGGAAAGAGAAAGAACCGGCGATGGAACTATATAATAAGGTAAAGGCGGCAGGTTGCGCCACTGTCACGAAAGCCGAGCGCAAGGAGAAGACGGAGGAAACTCCCTTGCTCTACGACCTGACCACGCTCCAGAAAGAAGCCAACGCCAAGCACGGCTTCACGGCGGAACAGACGCTTGAAATCGCGCAGAAACTCTACGAAAAGAAGTTGATAACCTATCCGAGAACGGGAAGCCGCTACATCCCCGAAGACGTGTTTGCCGAAATTCCCAAACTGCTCGCTTTCATCGGCACACAGCCCGAATGGAAAGACAAGGTGCGGGCAAAAGCCGCCCCGACACGCCGCAGCGTGGACGACGGCAAGGTGACAGACCACCATGCCCTGCTCGTCACGGGTGAGAAACCGCTCTTCCTCTCCAAAGAGGACAATACCATCTATCAGATGATTGCCGGGCGCATGGTCGAGGCATTCTCTGAGAAATGCGTCAAGGATGTGACCACTGTCACGGCGGAATGTGCCGGAGTGGAGTTTACCGTAAAAGGCAGCGTCGTGAAGCAAACCGGATGGCGTGCCGTCTATGGCGAGGAAAAAGAGGAAATTACCATCCCCGGCTGGCAGGAAGGCGACACGCTGACACCGAAAGGCTCGTCCATTACCGAAGGAAAGACCAAACCCAAGCCGCTGCATACCGAAGCCACCCTGCTCTCGGCAATGGAAACGGCGGGCAAGGAAATTGAGGACGACGCACTGCGGCAGGCGATGAAGGACTGTGGCATCGGTACTCCCGCCACACGCGCCTCCATCATCGAAACGCTTTTCAAGCGCGGTTACATGGAACGCTGCAAGAAGTCGCTTGTTCCCACCGAAAAAGGACTTGCCCTCAATTCCGTCGTCAAGACGATGCGCATCGCCGATGTTGCCATGACGGGCGAATGGGAAAAGGAGCTGGCGCGTATCGAGCGCGGGGAACTGTCCGCCGACACCTTCCGCAAGGAGATAGAGGCGTACACACGTGAGATAACCTCCGAACTGCTCTCGTGCGACAAGCTCTTCGGCAGCCGTGACTCCGGCTGCGCGTGTCCCAAGTGTGGCACGGGCAGGATGCGGTTCTACGGCAAGGTGGTACGCTGCGACAACACGGAGTGCGGACTGCCCGTGTTCCGGCTGAAAGCGGGACGCACCCTGTCCGACGATGAAATCAAAGACCTGCTCACCGAAGGGCATACCAAGCTGCTCAAAGGGTTCAAGAGCAAACAGGGCAAGAGTTTCGATGCTGTTGTCGCCTTTGACGGGGAATATAACACGACTTTTGTGTTCCCGGAGGCTAAAAAGGGCAAGAAATTTTCAGGACGGAAGAAATAGTATTAACTTTGCCACTTGTTCAGAGTAATGAATTGTTCTTCGATACCGGATTACACTCATACTTTGGATTTAGTGGTGGCACTCGGAGGGATACCGAGTGCCTTTTTCTTCCTTTTTCCAACCGATTATCCCGTTAATTATCAATCCGCTAAATCCAAAGTAATGAACAACAAGAAGAAAAACGAGGGTCAGACCGACTTTTCCTATTACGGTCTGTACCTGCTGGACTATCTCCGCACGAACAAGTTTGAACAGGCTGACGACACCGCTTTCATACGGGAACGGGCCGACCGTGCCGCCGAAACGTATGAGAGGGCACGGCTTGAAGGCTATCCCGCCGATGGTGCGCAGGAACTGGCGATGGACACGCTGCTGCGCGGGCTGCATTATTCCCGTTACGCCATCCTCCGCGAAGTCGTGGAAAACGAGTTTGCCGATGAAGTGCCGGAAGAGAAGCGTGAAGCCTTTGTCCTGAAACTGCTGCCGCTTGTCGGCAACGTGTTCTCCGTCTATGACCTCTCGGATGACAATTTCGCCCTGTCTTCCGATTACGACCTGCTCTACACGGAGCTGACGGGAGCAACCGTCCTTTACTTAGACGAATATGGCGTTTAACCGCAAACAGAAACTGCGGGACAACATCGAGGCGATACGGACGGCATTCATCCTTGACAGGGAAAACAGGACAGCGACAACCGAAGAGCGTGCCATACTTCAAAGGTACTGCGGTTTCGGCGGTCTGAAATGTATCCTCAACCCTGCAAAGGAACTGACGGATGCCGTCCGGTGGGCGAAATCCGACCTCGAACTGTTCGCCCCGACGGTGGAGCTGCACAGGCTTATCCGTGAGAACAGCAAGGACGAAACAGAGTACAAGCGGTTTGTGGATTCGCTGAAAGCGTCCGTGCTGACCGCTTTCTACACCCCCAAAGAGATAACCGACACCATCGCGGACGTGCTGGCAGATTACAGCGTCCGCCCCGCCCGTATGCTCGAACCGTCGGCAGGTGTCGGCGTGTTCGTGGATTCCATGCTACGGCACAGCCCCAATGCGGATGTGATGGCTTTCGAGAAGGATCTGCTCACGGGTACAATCTTGAGGCATCTCTATCCCGACCAGAAAATGCGCACCTGCGGTTTTGAGAAAATCGAAAGACCGTTCAACAATTATTTCGACTTGGCGGTGTCCAACATTCCGTTCGGTGACATTGCCGTGTTCGACGCGGAGTTTCAGCGGAGCGACTCTTTCGGCAGACGCTCCGCCCAGAAAACCATCCACAACTATTTCTTTCTCAAAGGACTGGATGCCGTGCGTGACGGCGGTATCGTGGCGTTCATCACCTCGCAAGGGGTATTGAATAGCACCAAGACCTCCGTGCGTAACGAGCTGTTCAGTCAGGCCAATCTGGTATCCGCGATACGCCTGCCCAACAACCTGTTCACGGACAACGCGGGGACGGAGGTGGGCAGCGACCTGATTGTCCTGCAAAAGAACCTCAGCAAGAAGGAAATGTCGCAGGACGAGCGGCTGATGACCGTGATACAGACGGACACGAAAACCGACCTGACCGACAACGCCTATTTCATCCACCACCCGGAACGCATCGTGCATACGACGTCGAAACTTGACACTGACCCCTACGGGAAGCCCGCTATGGTTTATCTGCACGAGGGCAAGACCGCAGGTATCGCCGGGGACTTGCGCCGGATGCTCAACGAGGATTTCCATTACAGGCTCGCCATGCGTCTGTATTCGGGAACAATCTGGCAGTCGGGAACGGAAGAAAAGGTTACCGTTCAAAAGGAGGCGGAGCGTCCTGCTATAAAATTGGAAACGGTATCTTCGGCGCAGACGGTGGAAACTCCGACGGAAAAACCGCAACCCGTTGAGGAAAAACCGGAGATAGAGCCACGTCCGAAATATTCTGACGGGGTGCAGCTCTCCTTGCTCAACCTCTGGGGGATGACGGAAGAGGTCAGCCAACCGAAAACCTCCAAAAAGAAAAAGACGGTGAAAAAGGCAGTTACGGCAAAGTCCACTCCGCCCAAACCGAAAGTCACGGTTACACCGACAGCTCCAACTGCAAAACCCGCTATGGAGAATAAGGAGGTGAAAGCGGAGAACACCGCCAAGCCTGCCGACCCGGACGACATCTATGCAAAGCTGGACTGGGAAACCAATCCTCCCATCAACGGCTTCTACGAGATGATGATGGAACTCACGCCGGAGCGCAGGAAGGAACTTCGGGAGCTGGCAAGGCAGCATAATGAAAAACATGAAAACAGAACGGTTGCGACGATCACGCCGGAAGTACCACGTGAACAACCCCGGCAGGAGGAAACACAGCCGGAAGCAGTCGCCGCACCTGCTGTTACCGATGCTCCACCGGAAACGGTGGCTACTTCCCTTTTTCCCGACATCGAACCGGAAAAGCCGAAGGAGGAAGTCGCGGACCTTACGCCGCGTGCCTACCATCGCACGCCGGAGATGCACCTGCGCGAAGGCTCGCTGGTGGCTGACCGGGGGCGTCATAACATCGGCTATCTGAAGGACATCACGCCATACGGGGCTACATTCCAGCCGCTCGACCTGAAAGGATACCAGAAGGAAAAGGCGTTGTTGTATGTGTCGCTGCGTGACGCCTACGAGCGTCTGTACCGTTATGAATCGCTCCGGCGCGAGGCAAATGTTCCGTGGCGAGAGCATCTGAATACCTGTTACGATGAGTTTGTCATGCGCTACGGCAACCTCAACGCCAAGCAGAACGTGAAGTTAGTGATGATGGACGCGGGCGGGCGTGACATCCTTTCGCTGGAACGGGTGGAGAACGGAAAGTTCGTCAAGGCGGACATCTTCGAGCATCCCGTTTCCTTCTCCGTGGAGAGCCATGCCAACGTAGGCTCTCCCGAAGAAGCCCTGTCCGCGTCGCTCAACAAATATGGCACGGTCAATCTCGACTATATGCGGGAGATAACCGACAGCACGGCGGAGGAGTTGCTCACAGCCCTGCAAGGACGCATCTATTACAATCCGCTCGTGACCGGTTACGAAATCAAAGACCGCTTCATAGCCGGGAACGTGATAGAGAAGGCGGAACGCATAGAGGCTTGGATGGGCGAAAACCCCGAAAGTGAGCGTATGCCGGAAGTGAAACAGGCGTTGGAGGCTCTGAAAGATGCCGAACCGCCGCGTATCGCCTTCGAGGATCTGGACTTCAATTTCGGGGAACGCTGGATTCCGACGGGTGTCTATGCCGCCTACATGAGCCGGCTGTTCGACACGGAGGTGAAAATCGCCTATTCCGCAAGCATGGACGAGTTTTCGGTTGCGTGCGGCTACCGCACCATGAAAATCACGGACGAGTTTCTGGTAAAGGGGTATTACCGGAACTATGACGGTATGCACCTCTTGAAACACGCCCTGCACAACACCTGCCCCGACATGATGAAGTCCATCGGCAAGGACGAGCATGGCAACGACATCAAGGTGCGCGACAGCGAGGGCATACAGCTCGCCAACGCCAAGATTGATGAAATCCGCAACGGTTTCTCCGAATGGCTCGAAGAACAGTCGCCGCAGTTCAAGGAACGGCTGACGACAATGTATAACCGCAAGTTCAACTGTTTCGTGCGCCCGAAGTATGACGGCTCGCACCAGACCTTCCCCGACCTCAATCTGAAAGGCTTGGCAAGCCGGGGTATCAAGAGCGTCTATCCCTCGCAGATGGATTGCGTCTGGATGCTGAAACAGAACGGCGGCGGAATTTGCGACCACGAGGTGGGAACCGGCAAGACGCTGATAATGTGCATCGCCGCGCATGAGATGAAGCGTCTGAAATTGGCACATAAGCCGATGATTATCGGGCTGAAAGCCAACGTTGCGGAGATTGCCGCCACCTATCAGGCGGCATATCCCAACGCACGTATTCTGTACGCTTCGGAGAAGGACTTTTCGACCGCCAACCGTGTGCGCTTCTTCAATAATATAAAGAACAACGACTACGATTGTGTCATCATGTCGCACGACCAGTTCGGCAAGATACCGCAGTCGCCGGAGTTGCAGCAGCGCATCCTGCAAGCGGAGCTTGACACGGTGGAGGAAAACCTCGAAGTGCTGCGGCAGCAGGGAAAGAACGTGTCGCGGGCTATGCTGAAAGGTCTGGAGAAGCGCAAACACAACCTTGAAGCGAAGCTGGAGAAGGTGGAACATGCCATAAAGTCACGCACGGACGACGTGGTGGATTTCAAGCAGATGGGCATCGACCACATCTTCATAGATGAGAGCCACCAGTTCAAAAATCTGACGTTCAACACGCGCCATGACCGTGTGGCGGGACTGGGCAACAGCGAGGGAAGCCAGAAGGCACTGAACATGCTCTTTGCCATACGCACCATACAGGAGCGCACGGGCAGAGACTTGGGAGCGACCTTCCTTTCGGGTACTACCATCAGCAACTCGCTGACGGAGTTGTATCTGCTGTTCAAGTATTTGCGTCCGAAGGAGCTGGAACGGCAGGACATCCGATGTTTCGACGCTTGGGCGGCGATATTCGCCAAGAAGACGACGGATTTTGAATTTAACGTGACGAACAACGTGGTTCAAAAGGAGCGTTTCCGCTACTTCATCAAGGTGCCGGAACTTGCCGCCTTCTATAATGAAATCACGGACTACCGCACGGCAGAGGACGTGGGCGTAGATCGTCCCAACAAGAATGAGATACTGCACCACATACCGCCCACGCCGGAGCAGGAGGACTTCATACAGAAGCTGATGCAGTTCGCCAAGACTGGCGATGCCACACTTCTGGGCAGGCTGCCGCTTTCGGAAACGGAGGAAAAGGCGAAGATGCTTATCGCCACCGACTACGCCCGCAAGATGGCACTCGACATGCGCATGATAGACCCGCATTATGAAGACCACCCCGATAACAAGGCGAGCCACTGTGCCAAGATGATCGCGGAGTATTACCAAAAATACGACGCGCAGAAAGGCACGCAGTTCGTTTTCTCGGACTTGGGGACATATCAGCCGGGCGACGGGTGGAACGTCTATTCGGAAATCAAGCGCAAGCTGACGGAGGATTACGGCATACCGCCAAGCGAGGTGCGCTTCATTCAGGAGTGCAAGACCGACAAGGCTCGGAAGGCGGTGATAGACGCCATGAATGCCGGAACGGTGCGTGTTCTGTTCGGCTCCACCTCCATGCTCGGAACGGGTGTGAACGCACAGAAAAGGTGTGTGGCAATTCATCATCTCGATACGCCGTGGCGACCGTCCGACCTGCAACAGCGTGACGGACGCGGAGTTAGAGCCGGAAACGAAATTGCCAAGCATTTCGCCGGGAACAACGTGGACGTAATCATCTACGCGGTGGAGAAGTCACTGGACAGCTACAAGTTCAACCTCCTGCACTGCAAGCAGACTTTCATCAGCCAGCTCAAAAGCGGTGCTATGGGGGCGCGTACCATCGACGAGGGGGCAGTGGACGAGAAATCGGGCATGAACTTTTCGGAATATATGGCGTTGCTATCCGGCAACACCGACCTGCTGGACAAGGCGAAACTTGAAAAGCGCATCGCCTCGCTCGAAGGGGAACGCAAGTCGTTTAACAAGGGCAAGCGTGATTCGGAGTTCAAGTTAGAGTCGAAGACGGGCGAGTTGCGTAACAACACGGCTTTCATAGATGCCATGACGGAGGACTGGAACCGCTTCCTTTCGGTGGCGCAGACCGACAGGGAGGGCAACCGCCTTAATATAATAAAGGTGGACGGTGTGGATTCCGCCGATGAGAAGGTTATCGGAAAGCGTTTGCAGGAGATAGCGAAAAACGCCACTACGGGCGGGCTTTACACACAGGTCGGAGAACTGTACGGTTTTCCGATAAAGGTGGTGAGCGAGAGGATACTCAAAGAGGGATTGGAGTTTACCGACAACCGCTTCGTGGTAGAGGGGAACTACAAGTACACCTATAACAACGGACATCTGGCAATGGCTGATCCGATGGCTGCCGCCCGAAACTTCCTGAACGCGATGGAGAGGATACCCTCCATTATCGACCAGTACAAGGCGAAGAACGAGGTGCTGGAGAGGGAGATACCGCAGTTGCAGGAGATAGCGGGCAAGGTGTGGAAGAAGGAGGACGAGCTGAAGCAGCTGAAATCCGAACTTGCCGCCCTTGACCGAAAAATACAGCTGGAACTTGCGCCGCCCACGCCCGAAGTCGCCGAAAAGGAGAAAGAAGGGCAACAGGTCAAGCCGGAAGCGGAAGATGTGAGGAACAGGCAGGCGCAATATCCCGAAAATGC
>ERZ810085.234-NODE-234-length-10439-cov-4.88145_pt1 | contig 10439 bp, 9 predicted proteins | sample MGYA00520346_ERZ810085 | MGnify/ENA primary metagenome ERZ810085 (study PRJEB31588, sample SAMN03398705) | human gut metagenome | study: EMG produced TPA metagenomics assembly of the PRJNA231909 data set (A prospective, longitudinal analysis of the...
CAGACGTGTGCTCTTCCGATCTCCTCGCAAGCAGATTGCGCAACTCGTACAAAGTATCCCTATTCAGCGTCTCCGGATGCTGAATCCATTGTTGAAAGTTAACAGAAGTCATTTATATTACCAGTTTGCTACGGTTGCATTGAATATTTGGTCGGTGATCTCTTTTGACATTTCAGCTATCAGCCCGTCCTGCACGGCAGTCAGCAATTGGCTGGAGTCGTAGGTACGGAAAGCGGAAAACTGCTGTTCAAAGTCTTCGGCATGATTTGTGTTGTTGACAAAACGGACGTTCACCGTGATGGTCAGCTTCGTTTCCGAAGAATAACCATCGGCGGACACCGCCTGGTTATACTGATTATATCCCGTGATCTCACCGTCAATCTGCAAGTCCGCATTCTGATTCGGCTTCAGCAATTGCAGACGGGTCTGGCGGATAAATATATCTTTCAGGTCTTCATTGAACTTCGTCGCCAACGGGGCATACACATACTCCGACTTTATCGGGAAATCGGCAATGGAAATCGTCTTCACCTTATCATAGTTGATAGATGAGCCGTTAAACTTATAGGAAACAGTGCACGCGATGACCGCCAATGGCAAAACCGCCAGCAGCAGAGGGCGTGTTATCTTTTTAATCCAAATCATATTCTTTTATTTTTCTATAAAGTGTACGCTCGGAAATGTTCAAATCCTTAGCCGCACTCTTCCGTTTTCCATGATGTCTCTCAAGTGCTTTGCATATCATTTCTTTTTCTACTTCATCCAGCGACAGGGACTCTTCCACATATTCTTCCGTGTCCTGAATATCGTCATCATCTTTGCAGACAGCTGGTTGCTGCACCGGATGAATAATGGCAGGAACCGAAGGTTGCGCCGTCACTACCGGAGTGGCAACCACCGCACTGACCGGGCTTACCTGTCCGGCACGTTCAGCCATCAGATTGTGCACCATCTTTTTCAGTTCCGCCACTTCCTGCCGCATATCGAACAGAACGGAATAAAGAATCTCCCGCTCGCTTTCAAAACCCTTGCTCTCACGTGTACCCAGCAATGCGGGAAGACGTTGTGTATTCTGCGCGGGAAGATAAGTCTGCAAGATGGTAGCGTTAATCTCCCTGTTAGTTTCAATAATCGAAATCTGCTCGGTGATATTCTTCAACTGGCGCACATTTCCCGGCCACGGATAGGCCAGCAATTCTTTCTTTGCGTCTTCCGTCAACTGAATGGCCGGCATTCTGTATTTCTCTGCAAAGTCGGCGGCAAACTTACGGAACAACAGAAGTACATCGTCTCCGCGTTCACGAAGAGGCGGTATCTGGATAGGCACGGTATTCAACCGATAGTACAGGTCTTCACGGAAACGTCCCTCCGCAATGGCTTGCGTAAGATTGACATTGGTAGCCGCCACAATACGCACATCTGTCTTTTGTACACGTGACGAACCGACTTTGATAAACTCACCGCTCTCCAGCACACGGAGCAGCCGCGCCTGAGTGGGCATGGGCAACTCCCCTACTTCATCAAGGAAGATTGTCCCTCCGTCGGCTTCTCCGAAATAACCTTTCCGCTCGCCGATCGCACCGGTAAACGCGCCTTTCTCATGTCCGAACAGTTCGGAATCAATTGTGCCTTCCGGAATCGCTCCACAGTTGACAGCGATATACTGTCCGTGCTTCCTCCGGCTATATTGATGAATAATCTGCGGGAAACTTTCTTTTCCGACACCACTTTCTCCGGTAATCAACACAGACAAATCGGTAGGAGCCACTTGAATAGCAATATCAATGGCACGTGATAAAACTTCGGTATTACCAATAATACCGAAACGTTGTTTCACTTGTTGTAACTCCGCTCTTGTCATTACTCTTTTACTCTTCGTCTACTGTATCCAGTTTCAGTTTGTCACTATCATCCCGTTTCTCGTAATACTGTTTCCGCAACGGATTCGCACGGGCCGCTTTTTCCCGTTGACGATTGCGGAATACATCAATGGCAACATAGACTGCCTGACGGAAAGAGTCTTCACTCGCCAGCCCCTGCCCTGCAATGTCGTATGCCGTTCCGTGTGCCGGAGAAGTGCGAACCACCGGCAATCCAGCCGTATAGTTCACTCCGTCGTCCATTGCCAGTGCCTTGAACGGAGCCAATCCCTGATCATGGTACATCGCCAGAATACCGTCAAAGTGAGTATAATTGCCCGAACCCATAAAACCGTCGGCCGCATAAGGACCGTAGCACAGGATTCCTTTTTCTTCCATTTCCTTCATGGCAGGAATGATCACTTCCTGTTCTTCCATTCCCAGCAAACCACCGTCACCGGCATGAGGATTGAGCGACAGTACTGCAATGCGCGGAGCACCGATACCGAAATCCTGTTTCAGGCAACGATGAAATATCATCAGCTTTTCTTGAATCAATTCTTTGGTAATCGTTGTCGCAATCTCCCGGACAGGGATATGCGTTGTCACCAAAGCCACACGGAAATCATTCTTCATCAGAATCATCAATGACTTATTGCCATTGCCCAGCCGTTCCTCGATATACTCGGTATGTCCGGGAAATGAGAACTCTTCCGACTGAATGGTATGTTTATTGATCGGTGCCGTTACAATAACGTCAATCAGCCCCTCACGATATTCTTCGATGGCACGCTCCAATGCGCCCAATGCAGCTTTACCGGCTTCAGGATCCGGTTTGGAGAATTCCACTTTTACCTCATCATCGGTACAGTTCACTACACTCAGCCGGTTGTATCCCGCTTCGGAAGCACTGTTGATTATACTGAAATTAGCCTGAACATCCAATGCTTTCCGGTGATAGGCAGCCACTTTCGGCGATCCGTAAATAATCGGAGTGCACAACTCCAGCATAGTAGGATCCGAGAAAGTCTTTAAGATCACTTCATAACCTACCCCGTTTATATCTCCTTGGGTAATGCCGATTCTTATTTTGTTATCTTCCATGTTTTTATTTATTAGTTTGTTCCGCTTCCTTAGTTTCCTCTCCCAATGGAATCTGGTTCTGCTGAACTTCGTTCGGAAGTTTCAGCGTATACAGAGAGGCTTCCATCTGGCGAACCAGGTTGCGTTTCATTTTATCAGGTGAATAGACAAATATTTCTGCTGTAATGATTCGTTGGCTCTTCTCGTCAAGACGGGTATGCGACACATACGGACCACCCATAAAGTCACCCTTCATGCGCCACAGCCCGCGCGCTTCCATCGTGTAGCTGTTCTGCACATTGATGGGGCGGACATCCGTCAGCAAGCTGTCGGTTGCCATATAAACGCCTTCCTTGAATCCGGGAATGTTGGCTTTCATCACAGAGTCACGTTTATGGACAAAATATTCTTTGGTAAACGTATCCTTATCTGTATAAGGATAAGAGTACATCACGAAGTTACGGTCGGCAGTAGCGGTATTGGTAGAAGCCCAGAAGAAGTCTTCCCCTGTCTTTGAATTAGTCAGCTCGGCAGGCAGCCAGATATCGCAACCGAACAAGCTGTCCACCTTGTTTGAAATAAAGTTGCTGTGCTTCTTTTCGAGCGAAGTGATCTGGCGGTTCATTTCCGCACGGGTGAAGAAATTGATAATCGTCTGTCTGTTCTCCTTCACAAACTTCTCGAACTCTTCTTCGTTCGGAGCCTGGATAGTCAATATCATCTGCGGATTGGCATACACATCTTTCGCATATTTGAAAGAGGCCTTTGTATATATATCCTGTATATCTACAATAATAATGTTGCGTATCAACTTCAGCGTAGAGTCATAATCTTTGGGTGAAGTGTACATGATACGGAAAGAAGGTTCCGATTGCGGCAATCCGGGCATATCGGAATCGAGTGCATCATGCAAAGCTCTTCCTGCCGCACGATCCCAAACACCGTGGTCTACTACTACCAAAAGCTCGTATGCACGTCCACTAGAAGTGTGGTTTCCTTTCAGACCACAAGAAGCAAAGACAAAGGTTACCAAAGCAATGCTCAAATAAGAAAAGTACTTTTTCATGATGTTCGGTTTTATATATTAACTCTTATTATTTTCCTCCTGTTTCGCTGTTGACAACATACCGCAAGCTGCAAAGATATCTTCACCCCGCGAAGCACGGATCGTAGTGAAAAGCCCGTGCGATGTCAGGTAATCGCGGAAACGGGTCATCGTATCCATATCCGCTCCCTCAAGTTCTACGCCCGGTATGGCATGAAAACGAATCAGATTGATTCTGCAATCCAATCCGCGAAGGAGCTTCAGCAACTCTTTGGCATATATCTGCGAATCATTGAGTCCTTTAAAAACAATATATTCAAATGAAAGTCGACGCTGTTTGCTAAAATCATAGTTTTTTAACAGTTCCACCATTTCGGTAATAGAGAACGCTTTTTCCGCCGACATTAACTCGGAACGCTGGGCCGCCACCGGAGAATGCAGGCTGATAGCCAGATGGCAATCGCTTTCTTCGATAAACCGCCGCAGTCCTTTCCGCAGTCCTACTGTAGAAAGAGTGATACGCTTCGGACTCCATGCGTAACCGTAAGGGGCGGTCAGCACTTCCAATGCCTTAAGTACTTCATCGAGGTTATCAAGCGGCTCGCCCATCCCCATCATCACTACGTTGGTCAGTTTGTCACGTTCCGGCAATGAATGGATCTGATTGATTATCTGATTGGCAGTCAGATTGGCGGTAAAGCCTTGCTTGCCGGTCATACAGAACTTACAGTTCATCTTGCAACCGACCTGTGAAGAGACACATAACGTCGCCCGGTCGTCATCCGGAATATAAACTGATTCAACAAAATGGTTATCGCCCACTCTGTACAGATACTTCACCGTGCCGTCCACAGAACGCATTTCATCCACAGGAGGAAATACTCCTACCTCATAGTTCTGTTTAAGCAACTCACGGTGTTTCAATGACAAATTAGTCATCTCATCAATCGAGGTCACCTTCTTTTCGTAAAGCCAGGACGCAATCTGCTTGGCGGCAAAACCGGGCATTCCCAGTCTTTTTGCCAATGCTTGAAGCTCTACGAGGGTCATTCCTAAAAGGGGATATTTAGACATTCTTCTTTCTGTTGATGGTTTATATCTGCAAATGTAAGGAAATAAAGTCGATTTCCGTATAGTGATAATGTAAAAGTTAACAAAATTCGCTTATTCACCACAGAGTGCACAGAGGACACAGAGAAAAAAATCAGGCATAAATTATACGTATTCTTCTGATACATATAATTTATGCCTGATTATATAATAACTTCGAGTTCTCTATGTTCTCTTCACATCTCTATATTCTTTTCACCCTCAGTGTCCTCTGTGGCGAAATAAGTTAGAAGAACAGGAAGCGTGTATCCTTTACATTTGCTTTCAGATACAAGTCGTTCATCAGACGGCTGGCGAAGCGAGCGTGCATATTAGCCAACGTAGCTTCTTCCGTTTTCGCGTCAAATGTCTCGTTCAGTTTGTCCTTGCCGTAAACTTGCAATACAAATACTCCGGCATTACCTTTGATAGGTGTGCTCAACTTGTTCATTTCAGCAACAGAAGCATAGGCGCCTACCAACGGTTCACTGCTGCGCAATGCGGAAACATAAGCAGGAGCGGCGAAGGTAACCATCTTCAAAGAATCGCTTACAGCGTTAGTCATAGACTTGTATTGGTCGAATGAAGTGGCATTTGCCGATTTCATATCCGCCATAATCTTTTCAGCCTTCTTGTCTTTTACGATTTCAGCTCTCAACTGATCCTGTACAGACTTCAAAGAGCGGTATCCTTCCGGTTTGATGCTCACCAAGCCTACAACCATCATGTGATCGCTTTCGCCACATTCGTACAGGCCGGAAACTTCACCCGGTTCAGCTTTATCAAATGCCCATCTCAAAGCTTCTTTAGTACCTCTCACGCCACCGATACCGTGTTCAGAGCTGTTCAAATCTGCTCTGTCAAGCAATCTGTATCCGGCTTCTTCAGCGTTAGCCACCATCTTCTCAACACTGGGATTGGCTGCGATAAACTGGCTGAAATCATTGTAAGCACGATTGTAAGTTTCTTTACTGAACTCTACTTCACGCTTGACAACAGCTACTTTATATTTGTCTTTTACAGCTTTCTTGTTGGTTACTTGCAGAATTACGTTTGCTTGTCCCATCGGTAAGTTCACCAATTCGTTCACACCTGTATTGTTGATGGCAGAGATGAATTTCAGGTTATCACCGTCGATCTGCGCACCTTCGTACTGAGCGGCAGTCAACCAATTAGAATCACCGGTCTGACCGTATTTTTTAGCCAGCTCCACGAAGTTGGCGCCACCTTTAATCGCATTGTAGATACTGTCTGCCAATGTCTTTGTTTTCAACGCGTCTTCCACGTATACCTGAATCTGGCGGAATTCGACAGAGTCGGCAACGGCAGCCTTAGCAACAATCTTGAAAGAGTTGATTGTGTTATCGGCACCATTGTAGTAAGGACCGTATACCGCACCTACGGAAGCAGAGTCCAAACGTGCCACTACATCCGACGGGAAAGCAGTCTTGTTATAGAACAAGTCTACGTACGGAGCATCCGAACCTACCGAGCGGATAAAAGAAGTGTAATCGTCTGTTGTAGTAGCCAACTGAGCAGTTGCCTCGTCCACTTCTTTCTGGATAGCAGCTCTGTCCTCAGGGCTTGCAGTCACCTGTACATCGATGTACTTGATGTCACGAGTTTCCTGATATTGCTTGAATTGTTCTTTCTTCTTGTTATACAGTTCTTTCAGTTCCGATTCTTTCACAACGATTGTAGAATCTACTACTGAAGAGTAAGGAATGCCTGCCAGCAACACATTGTATTGATTCACTCTTGCGTCGAAAGCGTCCTGAGCCTCTACCGGGTTAGAAAGAAGAGCTTTAGCGACCAAAGCCTGGTATTTTTCAGCCAAACGGCTTTGAATCAAAGTTTTCTGAATAAACGACCAGTATTTATACATATTATTGTATTGTTCGGCATACTGTGCCGGCATCTGTGATTCGTTCATCTTAGCATATTCAACAAGGAACTTGTTCAACATATCCTTATCGAAGTTGCCTGTTTGCGGATTTTGGAAAGGAGTCTGTCTCAGCAGAGGATGCACACCAGCTTTCAGAATATCCTGAATTTCAGCAGTGGAGACAGTGAGCCCCAAAGCTTTTGCTTCCTTTTCGATCAGTTTATTGTTTACGTATGAACGCCATACTTCATCACGCACCTGGTTGGTTTGTTCGTCGTTCAAGGCGTTCACTCCACGCATGAGTTTCACCACTTCGGTATATTCTTCCACCAAATTCTGATACTCCTGAGCGGAAAGAGCGTCTCCGTTCACCTCACCTACGTCATGCGCCTGATGCGGCTGCATCACTTTCCATGCGTCACCCGCAATGAAAGCAAACAGCGCCAAGCCGATAACAATCACCAATAGAGGTCCTTTCGACCTAATGTTTTGTAACGTTGCCATTTTGATTAATACGATTTATGTTTATTATTATTTCTTTCTTTTGTCGTTTTAGCGCACGAAGATACAAAAAATGCTAATATGCTTCTATTTATTAGCTAAAAATTTCTTGATTATCGTCATTATTCCAAGACTTTTAAACGAACAAGTTCGATTTTCGTCGCCGTCACCTTGATTATCTTGAATTGATAACGTCCGATCTGAATCACTTCATGTAATTTCGGGAAGCTCTGATATTGGCTCAGGATCAACCCTCCTACCGTCAGATAATCATCCGATTCGGGCAGGTCGAGTCCGAACGTCTCATTCACCTTCTCTATTTCCAGACGGGCGGCCAGCACATACTCATGTTCGTCTATCTGCTTGCAGATATAGGAGGTATTATCGTGCTCGTCCTCTATATCACCGAAAATCTCTTCCACCAGGTCTTCCAAGGACACAATGCCGGACGTGCCGCCAAATTCGTCTACCACTACGGCAATCGTCTTCTTCTGCTGCATAAACAGCTTCATCAGCTTATGAGCCGACATTGTTTCAGGCACAATCGGCACTTGCTTCACATTGTCGTGCCAGTCTTTCGGGGCACGAAACATTTCCGAAGAATGGATATAACCGACTACATTGTCGATATTCCCGTCGTATACGATTATCTTGGAGATACCGGACTCTATGAAACGGTTTTTCAGTTCGTCCAACGAGGTTGTCAGATCGACAGCTACCACCTCCGTACGCGGAACAATGCAGTCGCGTATTTTTATATTCGAGAAATCAAGCGCGTTCTGAAATATTTTTACTTCCGTATCCAACTCTTCTTCATTCTCGGCATTGTCGATACTACTCTGTACAAAGTAATCCAGATCGACTTTTCCGAATGCGATATCAGACGCTTCCTTATTCACCTTCATGCCAAAAATGCGAAGGAACAAACAAGACAGTCCGGAGGACAATTTGGAGACGGGATACAAAATAATGTAACAGACAATAAGCGGAACGGCAAAAACGTTCAGTACCAGATTGGGATTGATCTTGAACAATGTTTTCGGCAAAAACTCTCCGGTTACCAGGATGATTAAGGTAGAGATAACGGTCTGCGCCAGTACCATAAGGAAGTGATTTTCTATGAATCCCGACAATAAATTGTCTCCGATAATCTGTGCCATCAGAATACCGTAGATAACCAAGGCTATATTGTTGCCCACCAGCATAGTGGAGATAAACTCATTCGGATTCTTGAAAAAGACAGACAGGATGCGGGAAGTGACTCCCCCTTTGCGTTCCATTTCAAAGCGCAGTTTGTCTACCGAGACAAAAGCTATCTCCATTCCCGAAAAGAAGGCGGAGAAAACCATAGTGATAATTAGAGAGATATAAATATTCATAGCTTATTTCACAGAATCTTTTTTCACGGAATCCGGCAAGGCTTTCAGTTCCGGCTGCGTGGTGCCCGCTTCATCATCCACATAAAAAATACCCTCTATATTGTGAATGGTGTAAACTGTCATTTGCTGGTTGGAGTCGAAGCCATGTCCGGTGATAGTACGGTCCGGCTGCTGAATACGTATAAACTTGTCAGAATACACCTTCTGGGTAGCTTCGTTCCAATATAACAATTCCGTATTGAAACGTTCGCCTTTCCGGTTCTGTATATCTACGTTCCCTATCAGCTTCCAAAGCCTTTCTTTGTCATAGTAGTAGGCAGTATCCGCTTTGATACTGGCTTCTATATGAAAGATAGAGTCAAACTGTTCCAGATATACTCCTTTTTCAAATGCCCAATAAGAAGGTTTCTTTCGGTCGAACACCTGCCACTCTTCCGTATTCACTCTATAACGTGTCACTCCGGAATCGGATATAAGGGTAGTGACCCCTAGCGTACTCATCATCGGAAGAGAATCCCGTTCAGTGATAGCTTCACCTATCGCTTTCGACTTGCCGCCACAGGAAGGAAATAAAAGAAGCATAACAATTGTCCCCAGGACAATTGTTATGCTCATGCTTTTATGCAATAAACGTTTTCTTCGTTTTCGCAACATACATTTATCTAATCGTTGTAGTCTCTCCGATCCAACCACCGATAGTGATGCGGTCACCGGCTTTATAACCTAACATGAAAAGGTCTTTAGCCTGCGGAGTATGAGCAGAATATCTGCCAATCAACTTGTTCGCTTCTTCAGCTACACTAGGATCTACCACCTTTGCACGTTGCAGTTTGTCAATCACTGCAAAATAAGTACACTTGTTCAGAGCGGATTCATCGCTCCAGTTAGGACTCATCGCATAAAGGTTAGCTATCAGAATGTAAGGAGCACCATAATTTTCGTTGAAGCTGATGGCCTTCTGGCAATAAGATCTAGCCTGAGACAGTTTCTTGGCGGAAGCCAATACCGCTGCTGCCGCATACGCCTTTTCTGCTTTCTTCAAATTGTCAGTCTCCAAGTTCACTGCTTCGTCAAAGAACTTCACAGCACTGTCGATATCACCTTTCTTGAATGCCTGATATGCACATCCTGTGGCAGCTTCGGCAGTAGGTTCCATTTTATAAGCATAGAATGATGCCTGCAAATATGCTTCACTTTCAGTACATTTCATCATTTTCATAATATCAATGACTTTCTTCAAGTATGCCAGATCCGTTTGATTAGCTTCCACCTTCGGTCCGTAAATACCTTGCAATGATTCACAATCGGCAGTTCCGCTATTAACGAACAAAGCGACCAAGTTATCTTTGATACCCATATAGGCTTTCTTCTTTGATTCCTTAGTCTCGGCAGCAATAGCTGCATCTGCATACTCGGAAGCAGCCAGATAATCCTGAATGAATTGTTCCTTATGAGTAGGATCCGCTTTTAACTTATCCAATGACATCTGCAAGAAATAGAACAAAGTAGCGGCAGCCGACTCACCTTTCACAGCGTTGACAGATTGGCCCAACCACTGATAAGCCTGATTAACGTCCAACTTCGGAGCAAAAGCGATA
>ERZ810085.246-NODE-246-length-10218-cov-4.44898_pt1 | contig 10218 bp, 9 predicted proteins | sample MGYA00520346_ERZ810085 | MGnify/ENA primary metagenome ERZ810085 (study PRJEB31588, sample SAMN03398705) | human gut metagenome | study: EMG produced TPA metagenomics assembly of the PRJNA231909 data set (A prospective, longitudinal analysis of the...
GCTCTTCCGATCTTATTTGGAACGATAGTCATAGTTCAAGCGAAAGAAAGCCCCCTGTACACGCCAGATATCTGCACCTTCAGCATTCTCTTTATAGTTGATGGCTAAGTCGGAAATAGGCAACTCGTTATCATACAAGTCAGTCATGGTATATGAGGTGTTAGCATAAGTCTTCTCCTCTTGGTTATAACCACCCATTACCGAAATGTTGTGAACATCGTTGAACGAAGTTTTATACTCGGCCCATACATTGATAGCGTGGTAAATATTGTTCGAGTTATAGTTTTTCACATAATTGGGAGTCTCTACGATCCATTCAGGACCTCCCTCAGGAAAAGTTTGCTTAATTTCTTTACGGTGAAATTTCTGAACAGTAGAATAACGATTCCAAGAGTAATCGCCCTTAATAGATAGTCCTTTCAATGGATGTAAATCGAAACGCCCGATGTACCATTGGTCCCAAGTCTCTTTTTTATTACGTCCAGCTAAAGCCATCTTTCCAATAACGTTATAATTACCACTGTTGAGATACATACCTGCAAAATCACCATTAGGTAAAAAGATAGAAAGTGTAGGAAACATACGATATACCTCATAATACCAAGTTTGAGAACTGCTACCACCATTGTCCATATAAGGTTCATCATTCTTAATGTTACTCATACGAGTAGCAAAACTCACGTCCAGCCAACTAGTTAGTTTCGTATCGAAGTTGAACGCTAAATTGAAGCGCTTATAAGAGTCATTTCCATAGCGAAAAATACCCGACTGATCTTTAAAACCAATAGAAGCATAGTAATTGTTACGCTCGGTACCACCTGAAAGGCTTACATTATGTTGCTGCATAAAAGCCGTTTTTTGATAGAACTCGGACAACCAATCGGTGTTGCCCACATAGGCCCATCCCGGATTACTAGGGCTATAATTTGAATTTTGAATACCTTCGGTATCAACCAAAATTGCAGGATTGTGTTCTGGATCGGCAATATGTGCATCGAGTTTCTCCATAAACTTTTCGTTAAAGTAATATCCACCCGGAGTGTCATATTCGTAAGCCTTATTCCACATACGCGCCCATATATCCGAACGAGGCATTTCGGGAAGGCGAGCCGGTGAACTCCATGAAAGGTTATTGCTATATGACACCTTAGTCTTTTGGTTGCGAGCCCCCTTTTTGGTGGTGACCAACATCACACCAAAAGCAGCACGCGCACCATATACAGCAGCGGCCGAAGCATCTTTCAATACAGAAACACTTTCTACATCTTGAGGATTGATGAGAGATAAATCGGAAATTTCCACACCATCTACCAAGACAAGAGCGTTACCACCATTCAATGAGGTATTACCACGAATGTTGATATTAGCAGCTTGGTTGGGCTGTCCACTATTGAATGTAATATTCAAGTTGGGTACCATACCTTGCAAACCTTGTGCAATATTACCAATCGGACGGTTTTCCAGAATCTCCCCTGAAGCTGTTGTAACAGCTCCTGTCAAATTAAGTTTCTTCTGTGTACCATAACCTACGACTACCACTTCATTCAAAGATGCCGAGCTTTCTTCAAGCACAATCTTCAAAGAACCGGTTTCTGCAGAGACCCACACTTTCTCCGTACTAAAACCAATGTAAGATGCTACTAACAAGGCACGTTTCCCATCTCTGATTCGCAATGTAAATAAACCGGATAGATCGGTAGTAACTCCAGTAGTTGTCCCTTGTACAGTTATATTGACGCCTGGTAATGGTTGACCGTTGACATCTACTATTGTTCCTTTAACTTCATAATCTTTCTCTACGGCTACAGGAGTAGTTGTTTTTTTTTCTTCTTTCTGAGGTTGGCGGACAATAATCACTTGTCTTCCTTTCACTGTATATGTCAGTTGCTTGGGGGGTAATACTCTATTCAATATAGATACAACTGACTCGTTTTGTGCTTTGACTGTTACTTTTTCATTTTTCTGTAGAACATCTTCTTTAAAAAAGAACACATAATCACTCTTCTTTTCCAACGTTTTAAATAATGTTTCAAAAGAAACATCTATCAAATTGAGGGTGACATACGTAGATTGAAGATTCATAAAACCATCTTTTGCCCAAGTTTTTGGTACATAAGACGTTAAAAAAACGCATAAAAGCAAAAACCCATAACCAATATAGGTTAATTTTTCACTCTTATTTCTAAAATGAGAGTTATTTTTCATATATTTGTAAAATTAGATTAGTGATAACTTTGGTGAGTTATTTACAATTCTAAATCTGAACCGAGTAATATTTCGCAGATATTATTCGGTTTCTCTTTTTAAATTAAGGTGGAATGTTTTTCATGTATTGGTTCTTTTAAAGGTTTGTACTTTCTTTATCTATTTTTTCCGGAGAAAGAATTATTATCTCCCCTTTTCGGACAATTCTCAGTGGAGTGGTTAATGAGATAGATTCTAACACTTCCTCAAGTGTGCAATTCAAATCAAGGCTTCCATAGCACTTCTCATCTTTCAAGCTACCTATTATTTCAATTTTCGTATTATAGTATTGAGATAAAGTATTTAATATAGTAGTCAACTTCTGACCATCAAAGTTCATAATATCATCTTTCCAACAAATATAGCCATACACATCAACTTCGTTTATTTTTACCGCTCCACTTGCCATTGAAAGTCTTTGATTTGGTAGTAGTCGCTGCTTTGCTTTATTATCCACTTTCACATCTACACTTCCACGAACAAGTACCACTGAAGTTTCCACATTCTTCGCATAGTCATTCACATTGAATGCCGTTCCCAATACACTTACTTCCAAATGAGTGGTTTTCACGATAAAAGGGTGCTTCTCATCTTTTTTAACATCCAAAAAAACTTCTCCCTGTACATTCAACCTTCTATTCGTCGCAAAATCTGAACTATAAGAAATACACGACCCTGAATTAATCCATAAAGAAGATCCATCCGGCAAAATTATTTTTGTGCGTTTTCCATAAGGAACCACAACCTGATTCATTAAAATTTTTTCTCCCTTTGAAGCCACTACTAATTTATCATCCACTATTACGGCTCCATTTTCATTTACTCTGATTTCCGCATTATTCTTATCCAATCCTACAGCTTGCTTACCATCTAAAAGCACCTGAACCTGATCTGAACGACTCAATGAATCAATCATATCAGCAGTCAATTCAACTTCTTCCTGTACTTTAAAAGTTGAAACCCAATAATAAGAGCCCAAACAGAGAAGTAGAAAAGCGGCAATACTTGCCACATAGGCAATAACTTTCCTATATGAATGTGTTCTGTGAGGCTGTACAGACTTAATATCTTGTGAATGAAGCTTATTCATCATTCTATTAAAACTTTGCATTTTATATGCTTGAGAAGTAGACTCAGTATCTTCCACAACTTTCATACTCCGAATCACAGCAATAGCCAATTCTATCCTTTCTTCACAACCGGGGTGTTGAAGTTTATAAGATTCAATGTCAAAACCATTATCAGCAAATCCAGACTTTGCCCATTGGAAGAGATCATCATCCAACAAAAAAACTTCTATATCTTTAAATGTATATTGAACCATTTTTCACTTTATTTTCTATTATGACAAATAAGCGAACTGATTTATACTCACTGAGAATATTTTTTTTAGATAAAAAATAAAATAATAGCAAGAATGGCTTCTTTCCTTAGTTTTTCCATAGAACGAGCTAACAAATTTCTTGCTGACTGGATATTAATTTCCATTATTTCTGAAATTTCATCAAAACTCATCTCATGAATAAAACGAAGATAAATAATTTCTTTCTGACGCCCCGTTAATCCTCTTAGCATTCGATAGACCTCATCAGATAATCCCTGATCCTGAGTTAAAAACAGTTGATCATCAATCGTATAATTCAAATCAAAAGAAAAATCATAGTCTGGCAATGGCTGAAGTTTTGAACTACGAAGTAATTGATTATAAATTAGATTCTTTAGTGCACGAAACAGAAAAGGGCGCAATCTTGTATTGTCTTCAAGAGTAATTTTTTTCTGATAAAGTTTCAAGAACAGATCTTGAATCAAGTCTTCCACCGTTTCATTATCTCCCCCTACCCTACGCCCATAAGTTAGCAAGTCGTCAAAAAAAAGACAATACAATTGAGAAAATGCAATTTCATTTCCATCCAAAAATTGCATCCACAAACTTATTATACGTTTCTGATCGTTGAGAGTCATATGCTAGATTTAAATCAAGCCCCAAAAGCTAAATTGTATTTTTCATATTTTATTCAATGCTAATATGTGGCAATATTCGTAAAATATCCCGAGATACGCAAACTTTTGCTATTAAAAGATTATTTCATAATATAAAATGAAGAGGGGAGACGACAATAGAATGCCATCTCCCTCTCAACATTATTAACTTAAATCGTACTACATATAAACTAAGGAAACACCTACTAAAATCTATAGTCAATGCTAAGACCGAATACTTTATTAGTGCGGCTATATACATTAGTTCCGGGTAACCCTGTACCACTGTAATTCTTTGAAGTTTTAGTATAATCTTCATAAGTAGTCCACATATAACCAACATTCAGATTTGCTCTTTCACTCAATACTACTTTCGCTCCAACTCCTAATGTATAAGAGTCACAAGAGAAACTGGTATCGTTCTGAAAGTTGTCAGATAATCCATAATCCGTAATCTGTCCACCACAACTCAACGATAATTGTTTGGTTACATCCCACTCAATACCCATTAAATATTCATTTGTTCCCTTTGTCAGATATTTCTGTTTGTCACCAGCCATTCCCGCTTTCTTATCATCATAGAAATGATACTCTACAGATGCACGCAACACTGGCAAAATTTCATAAGCAACTGCAACTGAAAGCATAGAAGGTATGTCGTTAGGAGTATTTACACCATCTTTATAGCTACCTACCAAGCTCTCCGCTGAATCTGGATATTTCAAATTATTAGTCTTATTTTCAATATTCAAGTTCGTCTTGAATTCATATTTCGCACCAATATTGAATTTACCAAACTTAGCATCCACACCGAGAACAGGAGTCAATCCCCAACCCGTCTGATCACAATCCAATTCCAAATCCATCAATTCGCCACCACCATAAGCTTCTTTCAGATTAGCATTTAGAAAACCTTTATAACCACCCGTAAAATAGTTCATACGCCCACCAGCGAATGCAGAAAGCCAATCATTAATCTTATAAGTTAGTCCTAGCTGTAAAGAATATATATATTGTTTGCCATCCATAGCACTATTGATGTCATACATATTGGGAGTCACAAGTGGACGGTGCTTTTCAGGACCAGAGTTAAGGTATCCTGGAATACTACCTTGAAAAATCCCTGCCATAGCAGCCGCGTCAAACATAGGCAGACCGTCATCAAACGAAGCCTTTCCACCTCCGCCAGTTATAGCGAAGAAACCGGAAATAGTCCAATCTCCTTTTTTATAGGCTGCAAACAAACTAGGAATAACCGGTGCGGCAGCTTTTCCCTTATAATATTTATTAAATGGAGCATCAGATTTTGTAGGTACCGGTTTCCCGTCAACTATAACCGGAGCCCCATTATTCATTGCAATTCCATTATAAGTATAGAAACTGGCATCAATATTTCTTGTTTGAAAAGCACTCTGAATGCTCAATCCAATATGAAAACCATCATTTGGCAAGAAAGCTAAACCGGCAGGATTGGACAAAGCACCGTCTATTTCAAAGGTAGCACCGCGAGATAACATACGAAGGAAAGCGGCATGTTGATTAGTATTTGTCAGAAGCCCTCCGGCAAAAGTTGGAATTGAAACGATTAACATCACAAATCCAATCAAGGAAATTTTTCTCATCTAAATCTTTTTTAAATTATTTCGGGCGCAAAGATATAACATTATTGCACACGAAATATATGTTTGTGCATTTATTTTCTATCACTCCCTATTTTAATTGAAAAAGCAAACTGTTTCTAATGAAACAATCTATATTTATCACTTAATAAAGTCCAAACAAATCAACCGGCTTTTACGTTTATATTATAAGTAAATTATAAAAGAATATTATGTTATGGCCTATACAATTGCATTTTTCGGCACAAAGCCTTATGACGAATCGTCGTTTAACGATAAAAACAAAGAGTTCGGATTTGAAATACGTTATTATAAAGGACATCTGAATAAGAACAATGTACTGCTGACACAAGGCGTAGATGCGGTCTGCATCTTTGTGAATGATGTCGCTGACGCAGAAGTCATCCGCATTATGGCAGAGAACGGAGTAAAATTGCTGGCACTGCGATGTGCGGGATTCAATAACGTAGATCTGAATGCGGCTGCTACTGCCGGAATCACCGTAGTACGTGTTCCTGCTTACTCTCCCTATGCCGTTGCCGAATACACCGTAGCTCTGATGTTATCATTGAACCGGAAAATCCCCCGTGCATCCTGGCGCACGAAAGACGGAAATTTCTCCCTTCATGGTTTGATGGGATTCGATATGCATGGAAAAACAGCCGGAATCATCGGTACGGGGAAAATAGCAAAAATCCTGATTCATATCCTAAAAGGTTTCGGAATGAATGTGCTGGCATACGATCTTTATCCGGATTATAACTTTGCCAGAGAAGAACAAATTGTCTACACTTCGTTGGACGAACTGTATCATAGTTCGGATATCATTTCTCTGCATTGCCCGCTTACTGAAGAAACAAAATATCTTATTAACGACTATTCTATCAGTAAAATGAAAGACGGTGTAATGATTATCAATACCGGTCGCGGACAGTTAATTCACACCAATGCACTGATTGAAGGCCTGAAAAACAAGAAAATCGGATCGGCAGGATTGGACGTCTACGAAGAAGAGAGCGAATACTTCTATGAAGACCAGTCCGACCGCATCATCGACGATGATGTGCTTGCCCGCTTGCTCTCGTTCAACAATGTTATCGTCACTTCGCATCAAGCCTTTTTCACACGTGAAGCAATGGAAAACATAGCTATGACAACTTTACAAAATATAAAAGATTTTATCAATCACAAGCCTCTGCTAAATGAAGTGAAGAGATAAACCTTTTATCCTCCCACTTTGTTTACGAAGCATATAAACAACAAGAAAAAGGAGTTATTTATGAAAAAAGTAATACATAGAGCTGATACAAGAGGGCATTCCCAATACGATTGGCTGGATAGTTATCACACCTTCAGTTTCGATGAATATTTCGATTCCAACCGTATCAATTTCGGTGCTCTTCGCGTATTGAATGATGACAAAGTGGCGCCCGGAGAAGGATTCCAGACACATCCTCACAAGAATATGGAAATTGTATCCATTCCTCTGAAAGGACATCTGCAACATGGAGACAGCAAGAAAAACAGCCGGATTATTACCGTCGGAGAAATTCAGACTATGAGTGCCGGAACCGGAATTTTCCATAGCGAAGTGAATGCCAGTCCCGTAGAACCGGTTGAGTTCCTGCAAATCTGGATTATGCCGAGAGAACGGAACACACGCCCCGTTTATCAGGATTTCAACATCAGTGAACTGGAACGTCCCAACGAGCTGGCAGTCATCGTATCACCTGACGGCAGTACTCCCGCATCTCTTTTGCAAGACACCTGGTTCTCAATAGGCAAAGTAGAGGCCGACAAGAAACTGGGGTATCATATGCATCAAAGTCATGCAGGTGTATATATATTCCTCATTGAAGGAGAAATTGCAGTAGAAGGCGAAGTGCTGAAACGTCGTGACGGAATGGGGATCTACGAAACTAATAGTCTTGAATTGGAAACTTTGAAAGACTCGCATATTCTATTAATAGAAGTACCGATGTGAAAAATTACGGAAATATAGCCGATATCCGGCAAGAATATACTAAAAGCGGATTGCGGGAAAATGAACTTCCCGACGACCCGCTTTTGCTTTTCAGTCAGTGGTTGCAAGAAGCCATCGACGCAAAAGTAGATGAACCGACCGCTGTCATCGTTGGTACTGTATCTCCCGAAGGAAAGCCGTAAAGGGAAACAATTGGCACAAAATCCATATATTTCCCTCTCTTTCGTATGGCATACACTTGAAAGGCAAGTACATATAGAAGGAATAGCAAGCAAAGTGACTCCGGAAGAGTCGGACGAATACTTCCGGAAACGCCCTTATAAGAGTCGGGTCGGTGCACGCATTTCCCCGCAAAGCCGACCGATTTCAAGCAGAATGCAGTTAATACGCGCTTTCATCAAAGAGGCGGCACGTTGGATAGGGAAAGAAGTAGAAAGGCCTGATAATTGGGGCGGATGTGCCGTTGTCCCTACCAGAATTGAGTTTTGGCAAGGACGGCCGAACCCCGTCTACATGACCGCTTCCTATATACATTACAACTAAATGGAGAATGGGAAATCAGTCGTCTTGCTCCTTAATTTCGTCGATTTTCCTTGGCAACTTCAACTAGAATACTTAATATTGCAATCCTAAAATATTCAGCTTATGATACTGGATTATATATACCATAGCGGTTTCGCCATCGAAGCAGAAGGAGTAACCGTTATCATCGATTACTATAAAGATTCTTCCGAAACTGAAAATAATCGGGGAATCGTACATGATTACCTTTTACAAAGGCCGGGCAAATTGTACGTACTAGCTACACACTTCCACCCCGATCACTTTAACCGTGAAATATTAACATGGAAAGAGCAACGGCCCGATATTCAGTACATCTTTTCCAAAGATATTCTGAAATCACACCGTGCCAAAAGCGAAGACGCTTTCTTCATAAAAAAAGGAGAAGCGTACGAAGATGATACGATACGAATCGATGCATTCGGTTCGACGGATGTCGGCAGTTCATTTCTGCTTCACCTCCAAGACTGGAGCATTTTCCATGCCGGTGATTTAAATAACTGGCATTGGAGCGAAGAATCTACCGAAGAAGAGATACGAAAAGCCAACGGTGATTTCCTTGCAGAAGTTAAATATTTAAAAGAAAAAGCGTCGAACATTGATTTAGTGCTGTTTCCGGTAGATCGAAGAATGGGAAAAGATTATATGAAAGGAGCAAAACAGTTCATCGAACAAATAAAAACTACTATATTTGTGCCCATGCATTTCAGTGAAGATTATGAAGGCGGTAATGCACTTCGTAATTTTGCTGAAAATGCAGGTTGCCGTTTCGTCAACATCACCCATCGGGGCGAAAGTTTTGAGATTACCAAATAAACACATAATAATTATGAATAAATTTACAATTTTGTTTCTTACCCTGCTTCTTGCATTGCCGGTGGCAATGAAGGCAGAATCTGCAAAAGAAAAAAGAGACGACACCAGATACCTTACAGGAGCCGTTCCTGAAGTTGATGGTAAGGTCGTATTTTCCAAAGAATTTCAAATTCCGGGAATGAGTCAGGCGCAAATCTACGACACTATTATGAAATGGATGCAAGAACGCTTGAAAGAGAATAAGAATATTGAAAGTCGGGTAGTTTTCTCCGATGAAGCTAAAGGTACGGTTGCCGGTATCGGAGAGGAATGGATTGTTTTCAGTTCCAGTGCTTTGTCGTTAGACCGTACACTCATCAATTACCAGATTACCGTTACCTGCAAACCCGGTAACTGCCTGGTAGAATTGGAAAAAATCCGTTTTACTTACCGCGAAACAGAAAAATATAAGGCAGAAGAATGGATTACCGATAAATATGCACTTAATAAGGCAAAGACCAAGTTGGTACGTGGTCTGGCTAAATGGCGTAGAAAAACGGTAGACTTCGCAGATGATATATTTATGGATGTAGCCGTCGCTTTCGGAGCACCGGATACCCGTCCTAAAGCCGAAAAGAAGAAAAAAGAGGAAGAGAAGACAACTCCGTCAATTGTCGCAGCCGCAGGTCCGATTATCATTGGCAGCACAGATAAAAAGACCGATATAAAGGTGACGACTACTAAACCTGCCAATACAGTTCCTGCTGCTACTCTTACTCCCGCTACTCCGGTTGGTAAAGCTTCATCGGATATGCCGGGTTACGTAGAAATTGACTTGAAGCAAATTCCGGGTGAGGTATATGCTTTGATGGGAAGCGGCAAGCTGGTTATCAGTATCGGAAAGGACGAGTTTAACATGACCAATATGACTGCAAACGCCGGTGGTGCGTTGGGATATCAGTCCGGTAAGGCTGTAGCTTATTGTACTCTTTCCCCCGATCAGATCGGAAGAGCGTCGTGTAGGGAAAGAGTGTA
>ERZ810085.271-NODE-271-length-9796-cov-5.6488_pt1 | contig 9796 bp, 5 predicted proteins | sample MGYA00520346_ERZ810085 | MGnify/ENA primary metagenome ERZ810085 (study PRJEB31588, sample SAMN03398705) | human gut metagenome | study: EMG produced TPA metagenomics assembly of the PRJNA231909 data set (A prospective, longitudinal analysis of the...
TCTTCCGATCTGGGTCTCATCGTCCTCGACCACGTCGAGATACTCGCCCTCGTCGTCCTCGCCGACGCTCAGGATGACCAGCTGGGCGTCCTCGTCCAGGTCTTCCTCATTCTCGGCGTATTCGACAACGGCCAGATAATGCACGCCCTTATGGTCCAGAGCGTCGATCACTTCAAACGTGACCTCATTGCCGTCCTCGTCCTCGAGGGTCATCAGGTCAGGCTGATATTCCTCTTCGGTCTCAGCGGCGGACTTGTTCATATCTTCTGCCATAAGTCACGTTCTCCTGTCAAATATCTAAAAAAAAAATAGGATAACTGTCACACCCTGCCCGCTCTGCTCCTTCTGAGCTGTGGGTTCCGGGTACGCCTATAGTGTAGCGTTTTTTTGCCCGCTCGTCAAGATGTTTTTCGCATAGAAATCCAATAACAAATTTTCACGCTTTTCCCTCTCGCTTCCCGGGCCGGAATGTGATATACTATAGCGATAGCTTTTGAAAAGCCATCTTTGCTATAATATATGGACAGGGAGGCCCGATCATGAGAGCCTTGAAAAAAATAATGGCGGCACTGGCCCTGACGGCAGTTCTGGCCGGGTGCAGTGCGGACAATATCCTCTCCAGCATCCAGGGTGGAAAGGCCGACACGGTGCAGACGGTCAGCCGCCCGGCTGTGGAGTCGGCAGAGCTGCAGTTCACCCACCCGGCGGCGGGGGATACCATCGCGGTGTTCGATACCTCGGCAGGCGTGTTCAAAGCAGTGCTCTTTTCCACCGAGGCCCCACAGGCCGTGCAGAATTTCACGACATTGGCCCAGCAGGGCTTTTACAACGGCCTGACCGTCACCCGGGTGGAGAAGGACTTCGTGGTGGAGGCCGGGCAGGGCGCGGACGGCAAAGGCACCACCATCTGGAACGGGAACCGTTTCTCCGCCGAGACCACCGATAAGCTCCACCACTATTCCGGCGCACTCTGTGCGGCAGCGGACGCCTCCGGCGACTGCGCCAGCGTCTTCTATGTCATGGAGACCCTGCCGGGCAGCAGCTCGGTGACGCAGGAGCTCATCGACCAGATGAACGCCGCCGGCTGGCGGGCCGACGTGGTGAACGCCTACCAGACGGCGGGCGGCGCACCCTACCTCGACTACACCGACACCGTTTTCGGGCAGGTGTATGAAGGGATGGAAGTGGTGGACACCATCGCCCAGACCGGCGTGGACGAAAATCAGCGCCCGACGGAGGCTGTCACCATCAACAGCGTGACCATCACGAAATTTGAATAAGAAGCTGGTTTTCCGCCCTCCGGGCGGTGGGACGGCTGCAAAAAAATCACCCGCCAACTGGCGGGTGATCTGCGTTTATGGGGAAAAAGGGACAGGTCAGGTCTTCTTTACCTGCAGAATGATGGCGATGTAGGTCTTCCCTTTATGGGTCTCGACTGCTACGCCTACCTTGGTCCAGTTGCTGGAATGATTGAAATTCAAGTTAGAATCCTCATTGTTCTTGGTGATATAGCCAATGAGTTTTTCCAAGGTAGTGTCCTTATAATCGTATTGGGCGATGAGCGTCAGGGTAGAAGTTTTTTCATCGTGCTTTACGTCGTGGTAGAACTTATATCCTCCAATGTTGCCCTTCAGATCGGCGTCCAGATTGGGGTTGGCAAGTTTGTCTTTGGCGATACGCTGCATATCAGGGTCATTGGCCAGGGCCGTGGTGCGGCCTTTGTTGATGGCCTGCATCACCTTGGCTTCGGCTTGGGCCTCCGGGCCGGAAGAACCGCCGCCACCGCTGCAGGCGGTCAGGAGCAGAAGGGTCAATGCACCGGCCAGAAGCAGGGCAGTCAGCTTTCTCAGTTTTGTCATGTGGGTCGCCTCCAATCGTTTTTGTGTTGGGGAGTCCAGTTGTTTTTTCTCATGAAGAATCGTCCTCTCCGGCCATCTGGTCAGGGGGTTCTTCTGCCCTCATTTTATCGAAGAAGAGCCGGTGCTGTCAAGCCGGAAAACTATACAAATTCGGCTCAGAAAAATTGTGAAAACAAACCGGAAAACGACAATTTTCTGTGGACTTTGCAACAAACTGTCCGGACTTCGCAAAGAAACTTTGCCACAGGGGAGGCGGGGGCGTTCAGACCTCCCCCGGGTGCTCCTTCCGCCACTGGATGTAGTCGTCCAATATCACCGTCGCGCTCACCGAGTCGAGGATGCTTTTCCGCTTTGCGCCGAAGGTGCCGCTCTCGTCGAGGAGGTCAGCGGCGGCGCAGGTGGTCTGGCGCTCGTCCCACATCCGGACGGGCAGGCCGCTCCAGATCTCAACGGTTTTGGCCAGCTTGCGGCTCTTGCGGGCGCGCTCGCCCTCGGTGCCGTCCATGTTCAGCGGCAGGCCGATGACGATGAGCTCGGCTTCGATCTCCTTTGCCACCTCGCAGACCCTGGCGGCAACTTTGTCCCGGGCCTTGACGGTGATCTGAGGCGTGATGGGGGAAGTCAGGAACTCGGTGCGGTCGCAGGTGGCGAGGCCGGTGCGGCTGTCGCCGTAATCTACTGCTAAAATTTTCATGCAGGTGTCCTCTTTCTGAGATGATTTTTTCTTCATTGTACCACAGAATAGATGTCGCTGCAATTTTGTGGTACAATGATAGAAAAATGAGGGCAAGCCGCCCACGATAGAAAACTGACCCAACGGAGAGATTCATCATGTTAAAACTACTTTTAGGCGGCTCCGGCAGCGGAAAGACCACCCTGCTGTACCAGCGCATCCGGGCGCGGGCCGAGGCGGGGGAGAAGAGCATCCTGCTGGTGCCGGAGCAGTTCACCTCGTCCACCGAGGGCCGCATCCACCGGGAGCTGGGCGACGCGCTGAGCGGACTGGTGGAGAGCTTTTCCTTCACCAGCCTCGCCGAGCATATCCTGTCGGCGGAGGGCGGCTCTGCCGTCCAGACTCTCAGCGACGCGGGCCGTGCCGTGCTGGTGCGCCGCTCCCTCGAGGAACTGCAGGACAACGTCCATTACTATTACCGCCACCGCCGCTCGGCCGCCTTTTGCCAGATGGCCGCCGAGACCATCGACGAGCTCAAGAGCGCGGGTCTCTCGGGCCGGCAGCTCTATGAGCTGGCGCAGGACTGCGGCACCGACAGCGCCAAGCTCAGTGAACTGGCCCTCATCTTTCAGGGCTACGAGACCCTGCTGGCCGGGACGGGAATGGACCCCTCCGACCGGCTGGAGCTGGCCGCATCCCGTCTCGAGGCCGCGCTGGCCCGGGGCGAGCTGCCGGAGTTCCTGCGGGACAGGGCCGTCTTTATCGACGAGTTCGACACCTTCAACGCCCCGAAAAAGCGGCTGATGGGCGCCCTGCTGGCCTCGCTGCCCACCGTGACGGTGGCCCTCTGCGACGACGGCACCCCTCTCGTGCCGGGGGACATGAGCCTTTTCTCCGGCGCGAAGCAGGTGGCGGCCCAGCTGCGCCAGCTGGCCCGCCGGAACGGCACTGCGGTGGCCGTGCCGGAACTGCTGCGCCGGGACGTGCGCCACGCCGACGCCCCCGGCCTCGCCGCTGCGGCCCAGCTGCTGGCCGCGGGCCGGTGTGACCCGCCTCCGGCCTGCCCGGAGATAAAGCTTTTCGCCGCTCCCAGCCGGGAGGAAGAAGCCCGCGCCGCCGCTGCCGCCATCCGCCGCCTCATGCGGCAGGGCGTCCGCTGCGGGAAGGTGGCGGTGGTCTGCCGCGACATCTCGAAATACCGCGCCGCCGTCAAGTACGAGTTCCGGATGGCGGACATCCCCCTCTACTGCGACGAGCCGACGACGCCCGAGTTCAGCGCCCCGGCCACGGCGGTGCGGTGTCTGCTGGCCATTGCCCGGGGTGCGGAGCTGACGGAACAGCTCACCACTCTGGCCAAGACCGGCCTCTGCGCCCTCACCGAGGAAGAGGTCTGCGCCCTTGAGAACTACGCCTACACCTGGTCGCCCAACGCGGCGGCGTGGCGCGCGCCCTTCGAGAAGAACCCCCGGGGCTTCGGCGATGTGGAGCCTACCGACGAGGACAGAGAAAACCTCGCCCGGGCCGAAAAGGCCCGCGCCCTTCTCATCACCGCCGCCGACGGCCTGCGCGCGAAGCTCCGCTCTGCCAACGCCGAGCAGATGAGCCGCGCCCTCTACTTCTGCCTGAAGGAGCTGGGCGCGGAGGACGCTCAGGCCGCGCAGGTGGAGGCCATCCGGGCCGAGCGGGGTATCCCCGCTGCCGAGGAAGCCGCCCGGGAGTGGAATGTGGTCATGGGGCTGCTGGACGAGATGGCGAGCCTGCTGGGCGGCCAGAGCGTCACCATCCCCGAGTACGAAGAGCTGTTCGGGCTGCTGCTGCGCTCGTCCGACCTCGGCCACATCCCCCAGACGCTGGACGCCGTGGTGCTGGCCAGCGCAGGTAAGATGCGCCTTGACGCACCGGACTATGTCTTTGTGCTGGGCCTCTCCGAGGGCGAATTCCCCGCCGCGCCCGGCGAGACGGGCCTGCTGACCCACGCCGACCGCGACGCCCTGATGGCGCAGGAGATCGAGCTTCCGGACTGCTTCGAGAACCGGGTGGTCCGCGAGCAGGTCTGCTTTTATAAGGCCCTCACCGCCCCGGCCAGGGGCCTCTGGCTCAGCTGGCCGAAGGGGCAGGGCCAGACCCTCTGCGCCGCCCTCGAGCCCATCGTGGACGTGCTGAGACCGGGTGCGCCGGAACTCGACCTGACCGACCTCGCGGCCACTGCCGCCGACGGCCTCGACGTGCTGGGCGGCGGCTGGCCCCTGACGGAGATCGAGCGCGCCAGCCTCACCGAGGCCCTTCATGCCCCCGGCGGGGCAGAACCCGAGGGCCTCGCCCTCCTGCGCCGGATGGCGGGCCGCAGCCCCCGTCAGGTCAGCGACCTCGAAGCGCTGGAAACGCTGCTGGGTCGGCGGCTCCGCATCTCGCCCAGTCAGCTCGAAAAATACTACACCTGCCGCTACGGTTATTTCCTGCAGTACGTGCTGGGTCTGCGCCCCCGGAAGCGGGCGGAGCTTTCCGCCGACCAGAGCGGCACCCTCATGCACTGGGTGCTCCAGATGGCCCTCGACCCCCACCCCGGCCCTGACAACCCCTGCGCTGGCTTACAGCCCTTCCTCGACCTCGACGACGAGGCCATGGCGGCGCTGGCCGGGCTTCTCGTAGATGAGTACGCAAAGCGCTACCTCCCCGAGGACACGGCCCGCTTCGCCTATCTGCTCTCCCGCCTCAAAAAGAGCATGACGGGCCTGCTGTGCTACCTGCGGGACGAGCAGCGCCAGTCCAGCTTCAAACCGGTGGCCTGTGAGCTGAAGATCGGCCCCGGCGAGGACGCCGTGCGGGGCCAGACCTACCGCCTTTCGGATGGCCGGACGGTGCAGCTCATCGGCACCGTGGACCGCGCCGACGAGTGGATCGAGGACGACGGCACCCGCTGGGTGCGGGTGGTGGACTATAAGACCGGCACGAAAAAGCTCGACCTGCGGGAAGTCTACTGCGGCCTCGACTGTCAGATGCTGCTCTACCTGTTCAGCCTGACCCGGGACGCCGACGGACGATTCACCGGGGCAGAGCCTGCGGGTGTGCTGTATCTGCTGGCCGACCCGGCCCCCGAGACGACCACCCGGGGCAAGGCCGCCCGGAGCATGGAATACAAGCTGGACGGCCTCGTCCGGGACGAGCAGAAGGTCTTCGACGCCATGGACGCCGAGGAGACGGGGCGGTATCTGCCCTTCAGCTTCCGGGGCGGTGTACCCAGCCCCTACCAGAAAGAGAAACGCGCCGACAAGGCCAAGCTCTCCCGCATCCAGCTCCATCTGGACGACCTTGTGACCCAGATGGGCGAACAGCTCTACAGCGGCTGCATCGCCGCCGAGCCGCTGGTCACGGGCCGCAGCCCCTGCCGGTGGTGCGACTACGGCTTCATCTGCTGCCATGAGGACGGCATCGAAGAGCGGGCGCTGGACGCCCCTGCAAAGCCGTTTGAACCGCCAGAAAATTCAGATAAAAAGAAGGAGGAAGACCAGTGAGCGAGACAAAATGGACCCCGGCCCAGCGTGCCGCCATCGACGACCGGGGCGGTGCGCTGCTGGTGAGCGCCGCCGCCGGCAGCGGCAAGACCGCTGTCCTGACGGAGCGGGCTGTCCGGCTCATCACCGACCCGGAACATCCCGTGGACGCCGACCGGCTCCTCATCGTCACCTTCACCAACGCCGCCGCCGCAGAGCTCCGCGCCCGCATCGGGCAGGCGCTGCTCCGCCGCAGTCAGGCAGAGCCGGGCAACACGGCCCTCCGCCGCCAGCGGATGCTTTTACAGAGAGCCCCCATCTGCACCATCGACGCCTTCTGCCTCGACCTGCTCCACAAGCACTTTCAGGCGCTGGACATCCCGCCGGACTTCATCCCTGCCGACCCCGGCAGCGTGGAGATGCTGCGGAACGCGGCCCTCTCCGAGACGCTGGAAGCAGCCTATCAGGATGCGGACTTCTGCGCCTTCGCCGACCTCTACGGCAAGGGCCGCACCGACAAGGCGGCGGGGGAGGCGGTTTTGCAGGTCTATGACTTCCTCCGCGCCCTGCCGGACTACGGGAAAAAGCTGGACGAGATGCTGGCTCCGTGGCAGGACGAGAACGGCTTTGCCCGCACCTGCTGGCATGATATTCTGATGCAGGAGGCCGCCCGCTCTGCCCGGGCCGCGAAGGAGCTGCTCTGCGCCGCGCTGAACGACTGCAGGGAGGACTTCGTGACTGCGCAGGCCGACGCCGAGGCCAGCAAAAAGACCCCTGCCGCCAAGGAAAAGGCCGTGGCGGCAGTGAACGAGAAGTTCGCCGAACCCCTCGAGCGGCTGGAAAACTCCGCCGCCCTGCTGGGCGAGGTGGAGCGTCTGGCCGGGGCGGGGGAATGGACGCCCCTCTACGACAGGCTGACGCCCTACGTCCTCGGCATGGAACAGGCCCCCGGCCTCAAAAATATGAAAAAGCGGCTCACCGGTGAGCACAAGGACGCCGTCAAGACCCGGGCCGACGAGGCCGCGAAGCTCTTTGAGAAAATCGAAGACCTCATCAGTTGCAGCCTCGACGAGGCCGAGCTTGACCGGAAAGCCGCCGAACCCTGTCTCCGCGCCCTCTTTGCCGCCGTGCGGGACTTTGACGCCCGCTTTGCGGCCCGGAAGCGGGAGAGAAGATTGCTGGAATTCAGCGACTTCGAGCATCTGGCCCTGCGGCTCCTGCGGGACGCCGACGGTCAGCCCACCGAGCTGTGTCAGGGCATCCGGCAGGGCTACGCCGCCGTCATGGTGGACGAGTATCAGGACACGAACGCCCTGCAGGACGCCCTTTACCGCTGTCTGGCCAGCCCGGCGGGGGATGACCTCTTCCTCGTGGGCGACTTAAAGCAGAGCATCTACCGCTTCCGTCAGGCGGACCCCAGCATCTTCCGGGAAAAGCTGGAGAGCTGGCCCCTCCTGCCCGGCGGCGAGGCCCGCCCCCGGTCCGAAGACGGCAGGCCCGGCGAAAACGCCATGCTGGCGCTGGACGCCAACTTCCGCTCTGCCCCGCAGGTGGTGGCGGGCATCAACTTTATCTTCGAACAGCTCATGACGCCCGCTCTGGGCGACACGGCCTACGGCGACGGACAGCGCCTGGTCTGCGGCGCACCCGGCGCGTACGAGGGCAGTGTGGAGGCCCACTTCCTGCCCGACGATGCCGCCGAGACGGACGCACAGTATATCGCCGGCCGCATCGAGGCGATGGTGGCCTCCGGCGAGCCGGTGCGGGACGGCGGCACCACCCGCCCGGTGCAGTACGAGGACTGCTGTGTCCTGCTGGCGGCGAGAGGCGACTTCCCGGCCTACGCCGAGGCCCTGACGGCCCGGGGCATCCCGGTCTACGCCGACGCCCGGGAGAACCTGCTGGACGCGCCCCACATCCGCCCCCTCATCGCCCTGCTGCGGGTCATTGACAACCCCGCGCAGGACATCTATCTCGCTGCCGCCATGCTGGGGCCGATGTTCGGCTTTACGGACGACGACCTCGTCCGTCTCCGGGCCGGGGCGCAGACACCCGATAAGCACACCCGCATCAGCCTCTACGGCGCAGTTTTACAGGCCGTCCAGAGCGGGGCGGAGGATGATTTCACCCGCCGGGTGCAGGCGTTCTACCGGCGTCTGACGGCCCTGCGCCGGATGGCCCGGAGCGTGCCGGTGGAGGAACTGCTGGAAGAAATTTTTGTTTCCACCGGCTACCTCGCCGCCCTCGGTGCCATGGAGAACGGCCAGCGCCGCCGGGAGGACGCGCGGCGTTTCGCCTCCTTCTGCGCCGGGGCGGGCGCGGGCGGCATCTCGGCCCTCGTCCGTGCCATCGATGCGGCCACGCTGGCGGGTTCTACCGGGCAGGAGACTGCCCCCGGCGGGGCGCGGCCCGGCTGCGTCACCATCATGACCATCCACCGCTCCAAGGGCTTGCAGTTCCCGGTGGTGTTCGTGGCCGACACGGCCCGGCAGTTCAACGCCGCCGACACCCGCCAGCCCGTCCTGCTCCACCGCGTCTGCGGCGCGGGCCTCCGTCTCCGTCCCGAGGGCGGCGAGGGGGCCTATAAGACGGCGGCCTACACCGCCCTCTCTACGGTCCATGCCGCCGAGATGCGGAGCGAGCAGATGCGGCTTTTGTATGTGGCCCTCACCCGGGCGCAGGATAAGCTGATCTTGACGGTCCCGCTGGGCATTGGCCGGACGTCCAACCCCTTTGCCAAAGCCGCCGCCTTCCTCGCCGCCGGGGCGGGGGAGACCCTGAACGCTCAGGCGGGCAGCTTCGCCGACTGGCTGCGGGCGGCGCTCCTCGTCCACCCCAACGGCGGGCCTCTCCGCCGTCTGGCCGGGAACCTCGAGCTGCCCTTTGCGGACACCAGAAGCACCATCGCCCTCACAGTGCAGGCCGATGTCCTCCCGCCCGAAGAGGCTCCCGCCGAGGCGGAAGAGCCGACCCGGCCCGAGGCCGACCCGGCCCTTGTGGAGACGCTGCGGCAGGGCTTCGGCTGGCGGTATCCGGCGGCAGCGCTGGCGGACATCCCGGCCAAGGTCAGCGTGACCAGCCTCGTCCACGCTGCTGAGCAGACCACCCTCGAGCGCCCGGGCTTCCTCTCGAAGGACGGCCTCACCGCCGCCGAGATGGGTACGGCTCTCCATGCCTTCCTCGAACACGCAGACTTCGGGGCGCTGGCCGCTGTGCGGGACGCAGAGGACGACGCCGTTCTGGCCGCTGTCCGCGCCGAGCGGGAGCGTCAGGCGGCGGCGCAGCTCACGCCCCCCGCCATTGCCGGGAAGCTGGATGTCTATAAGATACTCCGCTTTGTGCGCAGCGAGGCGTTCCGCCGCATCTGCGGGGCAGAGAATGTGCTGCGGGAGCTGGCTTTTATCACGTCGCTGCCCGCCGCCGAGGTCATGGCCGCTCAGGGCCGCGCCCTGCCCGACGGCCCTGCCGCCGACGCCGGGGTTCTGGTGCAGGGCATCGCGGACATCGTCCTCGTCTACCCCGACCACCTCGAGCTTCTGGACTACAAGACGGACCGCCGCAAGACCCCTGCCGACTTCGTCCGCGCCTACCGCGCTCAGCTGGAGTTCTACGCCAAGGCCATTGAGAAGCGCTTCGCCCCCCGGCGGGTGACTTATAAAGGGATATATTCGCTGGAGCTGGGGGAGCTGATAGAGGTATAAATAAGAAAGCAGGGCGCAAAGCCTCTCCCTTTGGGAGAGGTGTCACCGAAGGTGACGGAGAGGGCAAGGACG
>ERZ810085.275-NODE-275-length-9708-cov-5.30716_pt1 | contig 9708 bp, 8 predicted proteins | sample MGYA00520346_ERZ810085 | MGnify/ENA primary metagenome ERZ810085 (study PRJEB31588, sample SAMN03398705) | human gut metagenome | study: EMG produced TPA metagenomics assembly of the PRJNA231909 data set (A prospective, longitudinal analysis of the...
ACACGACGCTCTTCCGATCTATATAGATATAAGGTGGATGAAGAAGAATAATAGAAATAACGTTTGATTTATCTCTGCGCCGTAATTTCAAATACTAGAATTATGACAATGAAAGAATAATTAAATTATGAAGTCTCCAAAAAAACTTGCACCAATATTTGCGGAAATCGAACCTTATATTTATCTTTGCAACGTCAAAGAGATGATAATTGTTGAATTGATAAAGAAAAGCAATGAATTTAGTGTAGTGCTAATTCAATGGCTTTCATAAAAAGATAAAGCAATAAATGTGCAGCCACTCAAGGAGTTAGAATAAGCCGAAGCAAAAGGTTCGATTCCTGGTGGCACCACTTTTCAAAAGCAATCGGAATGTAGCGCAGTTGGTAGCGCACTACGTTCGGGACGTAGGGGTCGGGCGTTCGAGTCGCCTCATTCCGACAGAAAAGACTTAACTCTTAGAAGTTAAGTCTTTTTTTGTTTTATACCTCCTCTCCTCCGGTTTCCCGACCATAAGAGCGATACTCCAATGGAGTGAACCCCGTACGTTTCTTAAACGAGGAGAAGAAATGCTCGGTAGACTTATAGTCGAGCATAAAAGAGATTTCTTTCACCGATAAAGAAGTACCCACCAGCAATTGCTTAGCCTTACGCAACTTTAGCTCTTGGAAATATTTTGCAGGAGCATAGCCGGTATAATCCTTAAATACTTTGCGAAACCAGGAATAACTGATATTCAACTTCATTGCCAGTTCTTCCGGGTCAACATCCTTGAATACATTCTCGTTCATGATGATTTTAGCCTGCTCTATTTTCTGATCGACATCACCCACTTCGAAAATCTTGTTTTTAGAGATGGACAATATCATCCCTATCATATGTAGCACAATACCGGCAAGATATTGCTGGGAAGAAATCTTATCAGCTTCCGCAATTTCCAAAGCGCGAGAGAAAAGTGAAACGAGCTCTTCATTCAACCCCACCTCCAACACTTGATTCTCTTTCGATAGAAAACCACCTTTCACCATATCATCAATCACAGCTCCCTCGAAACCAATATAATATTCATTCCAACCCGTCTGCACATAAGGATAATATGTATGCCACTGACCAGGAAACAGCACCATCAGTCGTCCTTTGCACACTTGCTTCTCTGGCGTGGTCTCCGAGGAGAACACCCCCCTCCCTTTAGTAATATAGACCAACTGGTACTCGCGCAGAATCCGTCCTTTCTGCGCATTGAAAAAATAACCGGTAGGATGATCCTTCAACGGATAAGGAGAATTAGGCTGGATAGACTGAAAGCCCACAGTATTTACCCAAAGACCATATTTCTGGTCCATGTCATTTACAATAAGGTACTTAAACTCTACTCCTAAATCATTATAATTTTTAGTCATAACACGTGCCTTCCATAATAGCTCCGGAACAAAAATACTTTATATCTCTGGAAAAATCTAACGAATGAGGGGAAATAATGATGGCAGCACTGGTGTTCAATGACTTACGAGGACTTATTATGAAAGCCTCTCCGATGCAAAAGTGCAAGGAAATGAAAGGTAATGAGAGTGGACGGTTTTCAAATCATTACCCGATAGAGAGGTAAGTTTATAGGTCGTTGGAGTCTATTTCTACTCTCTGCCATATTCTGCATAACAATGTACAACTCGCTGATAACTAATTTTGTAACCAAAAAGAATTGGATTATGCGAAGTACATTTAAGGTGCTGTTCTACGTGAACGGAAGCAAAGAGAAAAACGGTATTGTCCCGATTATGGGACGAGTTACAATCAATGGATCAGTGGCACAGTTCAGCTGCAAACTGACCATTGCAAAAACAATGTGGGATGCCAAAGGCAATCGGGCAAAAGGCAAGAGCAAGGAATCAAGAGACATCAATTTGACTTTGGATAACATCAAGGCTCAAATCATCAAGCATTATCAGCGCATTTCGGATAGAGAAGCCTATGTAACTGCCGAGATGGTACGCAATGCCTATCAAGGTATCGGAACAGAGTACGAAACACTGCTCGGTGCATTTGACAAGGACAACGAGAGTTTCAAGAAGCGTATCGGCATAGACCGTGCAGCAAGTTCCTACAAGGTGCGTATTAGGTCACGAAATCATTTGGCTGCATTCATCAAAAAGTGCTACAAGCGCAGTGATTTTTCTATGCTTGAACTTACTCCCGACTTTATAAAGGAGTATGAAATCTATCTCTCTACTGATGCAGGACTACATAATGGCAGTGTATGGTCGCATTGTATGTGGCTGAAAACAATTGTAGCAAAGGCTCATTACAACGGACTGACACCGAGGAATCCGTTTGCCCAGTATCGGGTAAATCAGAACATCAAGGAGCGTCAATACTTGACCGAAGATGAAATCAAGGCTGTAATGACACATGAGTTTGCGGATAAGAAGTTGGCTTATATCCGAGACTTGTTCGTATTCGCAAGTTTCACCGCCTTGTCATTCGTGGATATTAAGGAACTGACCACCGATGATATTATAGAGATAAATGGAGAGAAGTGGATCCTATCCAAGAGACACAAAACAAAGGTCAATTTCCAAGTGAAGTTGTTGGATATTCCATTGCAGATAATCAAGCGTTACGAGAGATTCCAAGAGAATAAATTGGTATTCCCTAATCTGAACTATTGGAACATCTGTAAACCACTGAAAAAGATGATAAAAGAGTGCGGTATCTCAAAGGATATTTCCTTCCACTGCACTCGCCATGGGTTCGCGACATTGGCTCTCAGCAAGGGTGTTCCTATTGAGAGTGTAAGTCGAGTGTTGGGGCATACGAACATTACCACAACACAGAAGTATGCCAAGATTACCACCGAGAAAATCGACAAGGATTTGACTATGTTCGGCAACCGACTTAATCAATCGTTTAGTGAAATCTCAATAGCAATGTAACTATGGAACGAGCAATTATAACAATCAGAGAAAGTGGCAGAGTGAATATCCCAAGCGGTAATGTTTGGATGTCCGAAATGGAATTGGTGGAGTTGTACGGGGTGATAGCCCCGACACTCCGAGCTGCCATAAAAGCAATATACAAGAGTGGAACACTTTGTTCTGTAAGCACCCAACGATGTAATTTGGCTACACCTAAAAGTTGGGCTACATTCTACAACCTTGAAGTGGTCATTACACTTGCGTTTAGATTGAACACCTATGAAGCGAGCAGGATAAGGCAAAAGGTGTTGGAGAGTCTATGCCAGCGAAAAGAGAGTGAAATTAGCATACTGCTATCATTTGGAAGCATCGGGCGTCATATCTCATCTAAAGAGCTATGCTAATATATGAATGAGACCTGCTATTCTCACGAACGGCAGGTCTCAATCGTCTTATATGTAAATATCTATCAAGGAAATGATAGAGTTTCTTAATCTTCTCTATTGTGCCTCATTATTCAAAAGCCACACAGTCTGTCAATGTTCTGTTAGCTGGAAGCTCAACACTTATATATGTATTATAATTTTCTGCTGTGATTTCTACCTCACCACATACGCAATCTTTAAGTGTAATCTTTGCATTTGCAGCAAGAGCTGATAAGTCTAAATAGTAACCTTTTTCAAATACACATTCAGTAAAAGTTGTAGAAACATATGGGCGGATAAGACGGTCATAGTCTTGGTCATAGCCATTGTTTTGCCAATATTTAGATGAGTTCTCTCCAAAATTACATTTTGTGAATGAAACGGCATCAAGACCTGCAAGACTTGTCCACCCTTTCACTGTAGAGTTTGTCACTATCAGATTCTTCCCATTATGCTCAGTAGTATTGATTGCATAACCAGGACCATCAACAACTACATTATCAATATAAATATCTTGTTTAGGCGATGAAATAACAATACCACGACCGACAGGGGTGTCAATTGTTAAATTCTTGATTGTACCTCCATATGTTTCAACAGCATAACCATTGTATTGAGGATTTTCAATATCCAAAGAGAATCCATTGCCATCAAGAACACCACCTTCTTTCATAACTACAGCAACAGGTGTTCCATAAATAGCACTATTTGCAAGAGGAGCGGCTACATCTTCAGCAAATACAGTTGTATATCCTTGACTAAGAGCATAATTTACGCCATTAGCAGTACCTACTGTTGCAATATTATTTTCTACAGTATAAACATTTACAGTTACATTGTTAGTAGTATTTGAAGAAAGATCTGCGTTTGGTCTGTTATCACCCACAACTGCACCAGCAGCTGATTCCTTACCTGTATCTGCATATTCAGCAATCATATCTGCAATTACATTAGTATTATTAACTACGCAGTTTTCAACTTTAGCACCAGTCATTAAGCGTCCTGCTATACCACCAACACTTCTGTAGGCTGTTATATCAAGGTTGTTTACAGTACAGTTTGTAACAGAATAGCCCGTTTTGCTATTCTCAGAAACATATCCAACGATACCACCAACGTTATTAGCATTATTTTTCTGGCTGTTAGGAGTTGAGAGAATCTTACCACCATCTACATGACAATTCTCAATATTACCATAGATAGAACCTACGACTGCACCTGCTTTGTAATGTCCAGATATATTAACATTAGACAATTTTACATTCTTAATGTTACCAATTACATTACCAAACAAGCCAGCAGAATTTTCATCATCAGTAACCTTTACAGTCAAATTACTTATTGTCTTATTACCACCATCGAAAGTTCCCATGAATGTTTTGGTTGTACCGATAGGAGTCCAAGCAACATTTTTCATATCAACATCAGAAGTCAATTTCACTGTATAACCAGAGAATTGGTTGCTATTGGTATTACTTTCTGTTGATAACCAGTTAAGACCATCTACTGAGTAGAGATAATAGGTCTTGGTCGCTGCATCATATTTAACTCCATTTGTAACCTCTTCAAATTCAGGATAATTATAATCATCATCGAATCTTTCATCAATAACGATATTGAACTGAATATCGCCTGTCAAAAGCTTGCCAAGAATATTTGTTCTCCAGTTGCGCTGTACTGGAACTGCGTGCAAACCTTCATCGAAAACGATGTCTTCACCACCTGACTTGAATGTGAATTGCAATCCGTCTGCTTCCAAAGTAGTTCTGTCAGCATCATTTTCAGTTAAGATATAACTCATAGAGAGGTACTTGTAATTTTCATCTTCATCGATAGTACCGTCACGGTCTACATCGACCTTTAAAACCTCATTTGAGTTAAGTGGGATGGATGCAAAATCATAAGTTACGGCAGTTGTTTCATCACCCACCTTACCTGTAAGCAGGTTGATTGATGTAGCTGCATTCTTGATAACGACCTTAGATTCAGAAATTGTAATACCTGATGCAACAGCGGCATTCCAATCAGCCTCAGTTACACCCACATTGATTTGAGCGAATGGACGCTTCAATACCACATCAATCTCTGCATTACCTGTTACCTTGAAAGTCTCTGCCTTGAAGAATGCATCACGAGTCTCATCGTTATTGTCACCCTCATAATCTACAGCAACTTTCAGTCCTTTTGTTTCAGCTGTTACTGTATAAGCATCGCAACTTGCATCCTGTGCCCAGAATACAGCAGTGTACTCCTGACCTTTAGCCAATGTAACTGACACATTATCTTCCTTGCTTCCATTAGGGAATGCATTTTCTTTTTTAAGCAGACCAGCGGTTGAACCTTCAATAGTTGTAATCAATTCTCCGTCTGCATCAAAAATAGCATAATAAAGCAAATCTGCACCTGTACCATCACTAATAGCACGGGTAGCGATACCACCTTCGGCTGCAAGTGAGAACGTCACCTGCGCCTCATTTCCTGACTGAACCACATCCAGTTCGTCATTCGAACACGATGTTGCGAGCAACATACCTGCTGCCGCAAACATACCTAAGAATAATTTCTTGTTCATCTTTGAAAAATTTAATTGTTATACAAATAGTTATCTTGATTTTCTTGTTTCTTAATGTTTGCCACATTCCTTGTGAATGTCGCACCCATTGTCGAGGGCCGTTCTGCATAAGCAGAACCGAGTATTATCATCAATCTGTCGTTGCCTGCTGATGCAGGGTAAAGGTCTCGGAATGTTCCTCACCTTTGTGGTGTTAGCTTGTTTGTTCTTTTCTGTTCGGCTTTTAACTCGTTATTAGGGTTATACTTATATTGAAAATCTCTTATTCTGTTGGTGTGAAATTTCCTGCAATGTTGCTTCTTTGGTTTGCCTCTATCTCTACCTGTGGAAATTCCACCATTTTGCTGTTATTGCCATCAGTCAAAGTCAATTTGGCAGAAATATTTGTGGCTGTGGTCGGAGCAAACACATATCCCATAGCGAGGTAGTTATATTCCGTACCATCAGCCGAGAATGTCTCAGTTGTGGTCTCGTTGATATTCCAAGTAAATTCGGCTGCTCCACTTACGGTATTGGTGAATGGGTGGAATGTCTTGGGAGCACCACTTGCAGTAAATGTAGCTTGCATCGGTGTTCCTGTAGTACCCACATTGATTTGAGCCAACGGGCGGACAAGTTCAACAGGGTAACTGCAATCTCCTGTAATGGTAATATCTTCCATCGTGGCAAAAAAAGCGTCTGCGGCTTCTGCCTCAGAGAATGTAATCGGATTGGGCAGAGTATTCATTTCAATGGCAGTCAGATCATCTATATTGTAGATGTTCTGATTGTTATCATACGCCCAAAAGACAAAACTATATATCTGTTCCTGAGCCAATGTTAGCTGCACATTAACCGAAGTGCCGTTTATCGGGAACGATTGGCGGTCTATTTCATAATAGTTCCAACTGCCACCGCTGTTGGTATGCACATCGGCAACACCCTTTTTGAATATGCCGACCACAAGGGTATTCACTTGCTCCGCCTTACCGAATGAACGGGTACGGGTGTCAGTTGGAAGTGTGGCTGTGAAACTCACCTGAACATCGCCCACATCGTGCAATTCATCCGAACAGGATTGTATGCCTATCATAGTCAAGGCAAGCATCGCCAATATCTGTATGTTATGTAGTAGATTCTTCATTATGTCTATCTGTTATGGGAAAATAAGGTTATGGTCTCCGTCAAAGTCGGGATTGATGGTTACACCTCCCGAAGCCTCCGACATAAGGAACATACCTGTCATTATGGTATGGTGGCTACGTTTGAGCGGTACCTCTATCGGCTCGGTCAAGGAGAGTTGTGTACCCTCATTGTCATAGATACCTATCTGCACGGTTACAGCCGACTTCTTGCCGTTCACAAACACATAGTCAAATCCCATCGTTGCCTCCGATTCGGAGAGCTTTCTCAATGTGGATTCAAACATCACTCCCGTAGAGGAGTCCACAGGCTTGTCGGTATTCATACTGTAAGCATCGGGCATAAATCCTACATAGTAGAACACCACCTTGTAATCCTCGATGTTTACGGCTCTTGTCTGGGTATCATCTGTTGATGCAGCCTTGTTTCCGTTGGCTTTCGAAGCGACACGTACAGATTCCTTGTCTATAAACTCCACCACATCGTTTGTTACGAACTCAAATTTGGCAAGAGGACGCTGCATCGCAATATCCAATGTATCGGGCAAATGCTCCATAATATCCGCTACAAGGGAAATGTTGTTTGAGCCTCGGAAGGCATCCCGATAGTCATTATTACCCTTGTGGTCGCCTTGTAGTCTGATTTCCGCAAAGTTGTCGGCATTGTGGAAATGGCTGTCACCGCTTGTCTGCACCAAATCCGACCATACCATCACATTGTAACTGCCGGGCAAGAGGTCGAGCGTGACTTCGTGGTCATAACCCTCTGATATATCTTTCGTGAATACGAACTCCTGTGTATAGTCCGATGTGGTACGCATTTTCTCCGACACGGGATAGGTGCGGACAATGTAACGTATTTTGCCATAATCACGATGATTGTCGTATGTCTCGCCATATCCCTGCTCAATGACCGATGTCCCATCATACAGATGTTCCCATTCGGTCATATCTGTTTCATAATTGAGGCGAAGATGCATTTTTACAAACTCCGGCGTTTCAGGCCATTCGTGAACATCACAAGCCGAAAGAAGCAATATCGGCAAGCATACAATAAGGTATAGAATCTTTCTCATCGCTTGCCTCCTTTCTTCTTTAAGTCAAACGAATAGGATAACGATACCGCTGCTTGGTCGATACCCCAATAGGTCTTCTTGATGCTCTCTATCATCAGACCGTCTTTTGTGCGTGGAGTATTGTGGAACTTGTCGTAGTGATTTGAATATACTCCTGCTCCGAGTGAGAACTCCACCCTCCAACGGTTGTTCTTGCTGATGGGCAGACGATAACCGATGCTCACACCGCCACCGATGGCAGGTGTCTCACGGTTATGGTCTTGGTAGCGGTAATCTCCATCAAAAGCAAAATTGTAGTATGCCAAGCCGAAGTGTGCTCCTGCGAAGAATCCGTCATTCTCTTCCGACAGCCAATAGCGGAACTCAGGCTGTACGGCGAAGGTGCGGAACTTGATGGTTGATTTGAAGTAGTCCCAAGCAGAGTAATAGACAGGGAGCGTAAACGACCAATGCTTTGCCAAATCTACTTCTGCGGCAACATTGGCGATAGCCATCCCCAAGCCTATTGCATTGGTCTTCAAATGGAGTTTGCGGCTCCATCCCTCCACTTCGGGAATAACCGTTTCTACAATAGCCGTTGTGTCGGGTACAATTTCCACAACTTCAACTATTGGCTCTATCGTAATGGTATCAGGTACGATTATAGGCTCTTGTACGGGTGGCAACTCTTTCTTGTAGGTTACGAATACCGCACAGGCATTTCGCATCTGTTCGAAGAAAAGCTTGTTCATCTGCTGCCATACCTTGCCACCGTCCAATGCTCTCAATTTTACGACACGGTTATCGATATGCGTATTCGGGTGATGATAGTCCACCAATCGGGCTTCTTCCTCCAAGATGGCAATTACTTCATCCTTGCGGATAAGTCCCGAATCCTCAATCTGCGATTTGAGATAATCCCACGGGATATAGCTGTCATTATAGGTAATAAGGCTGTCGGGAATGTCCACCTCACTGCGAATGAACTTTTCAAGTGCCGATAGACGGCCTTGTGCCAACTTACGGTTGAGTTGATAACTGCCTTCGGGAGAAGCTGCTCCGCAGAAGGATACTTCAATGATGTTGATTGTACTGTCTTGGCGTATAGTTCGTAGGAACTCCAAGATCTTCTGCATACGGGCGGCATTGTCCGAATAGGCGGAGTCTATGACAGTACTGTTCACACGGAAGTCAATACAGATTTCCGTGTGTCTCTCTTGCGAATGCGCAATACCTACACCAAACAGCAAGAGAATCAGTGTTATACAATATTTCTTAATGCGCATAAATCAGAATAATAGGTCACTTCTCTTTGGAAGAGTGATTTATGCGACATACTGCTATTGATTACGAGTAGGTTATTTGAACAGTCACGACATAATTTGCTCAACAATCCACATTGCCACTAAACAAAATCTGAATCGAGCATAACATTTTTTAGTGTAAATTGGTGCTATTTGCCGAAAAATGTGTAATTTTGCATCGGTAATCATTTCTCTTCCAAAGAGATAAGTTCTCTCTTCCAAAGAGACCTTTCATTCGCTCAACAATCTATTCTGCTCTGCACCTTCCACATCAGCCCTATTCTTTTGGCTCTTACGGCTTATTGTGTCTTGACTTTATAAT
>ERZ810085.278-NODE-278-length-9665-cov-6.57222_pt1 | contig 9665 bp, 8 predicted proteins | sample MGYA00520346_ERZ810085 | MGnify/ENA primary metagenome ERZ810085 (study PRJEB31588, sample SAMN03398705) | human gut metagenome | study: EMG produced TPA metagenomics assembly of the PRJNA231909 data set (A prospective, longitudinal analysis of the...
GACGTGTGCTCTTCCGATCTGTCCTATGCACGAGATGTTGTCTTTCATGGTATCTGTCGCAGCTGGTGTGACTTCGAATCTCATCAGCAAGTGGCTTGACAGAATGCTGAACAAGGACTGTAAGCACTAAAAAGAAGACCCCTTCTTTGGAGCGGCAACTCCAGGAAGGGGTTTTCTTCTTTTGGTGTGAATTCTATGCACGAATTCATTGTCTTTCTGTCTTTATTATATGCGATCGTACAGAAAAGTCAAGCATTCACTTCAAGATAACTTCACCATTTTCGGCATCCACCGTCAGGCTGCCGCCCGCTTTCAGGGTGCCGTCGATGATGCGCTCGGCGGCGGGGTCCTCCACGGCCTTGCGGATGACGCGGCGCAGGTCGCGGGCGCCGAACTTGCCGCCCTGACTCTTGGCCACGAGGGCAGAGAGAGCCGCCGGGGTGCAGCTGTAGGCGATGCCCTTGGCCTCCATGCTGGGCTTGTACTCATCCAGCATGAGAGCCGCGATGCCTTCCAGCGTCTGTTGGCTCAGCGGCTTGAAGGCGATGACCTCATCCACACGGCCAAGGAACTCCGGCCGCAGGAACTGGCTCAGAGCCTTGCGGGTCTTTTCCTCACTCAGCTGCTCCTCGCTCTTGTTGAAGCCGAGGCCGGAGGTCGTCTTGTCGCTGCTGCCGGCGTTGGAGGTCATGCAGATGACCGTATTGGAGAAGTCCACCGTCCGGCCCTGTGCATCGTTGATCTTGCCCTCGTCGAGGATCTGGAGCAGGATGTTCATGACGTCGGGGTGGGCCTTTTCGATCTCATCGAACAGCACCACGCTGTAGGGGCGGCGGCGCACCTTTTCGGTGAGCTGGCCGGCCTCCTCGTAGCCCACATAGCCCGGAGGCGAACCGATCATGCGGGACACCGCATATTTCTCCATATACTCGCTCATGTCGAGACGGATGAGCGGGTCGGGGCCGTCGAAGAGCTGGTTTGCCAGCTGCTTGACCAGCTCCGTCTTGCCGACGCCGGTGGGGCCGACGAAGACAAAGCTTGCGGGACGGCGGCGGCCCGACAGGTCGGCGCGGCTCCGCTTGACGGCCTGTGCCACCAGATGGACGGCCTCGTCCTGACCGATGATCTTCTTTTTCAGCTCGGCTTCCAGCCCGGCCAGCTTGACGAACTCCGTCTCCTGGATCTTCACCGCCGGGATGCCCGTCCACAGCTCAATGACCTTGGCCACATCGTCCATGGTCACTTTTATCTCGCTGGCAGCAGCCTGCTTTGCGGGCAGCTCTGCCTCGAGCTTGGCGATGCGGGTCTTCCGCTCGGCCACCTGCTCATAGTCGATGGCCTCATTGACGTCGGAGGGCTCCATGTCTGCCTCTTCCTGCCTGAGGCCGTCCAGCTCCTTCTGCATCTCGAGATACTCCGAGATGACCGGGTGGGCGAGATTGCAGCAGGCGCAGGCTTCGTCCAGCAGGTCGATGGCCTTATCGGGCAGATAGCGGTCCGTGATATACCGCTCACTGAGGGTGACGATGGCGCTCAGCACATCGGCATCCACCTGCACATGGTGGTGCTCCTCGTAATACTTCTTGATGCCGTTCATGACGGCCAGCGTGTCGGCCACGCTGGGCTCTTCCACGCGGACAGGCTGGAAGCGGCGCTCAAGGGCCTGGTCCTTCTCGATATACTTGCGGTACTCGTTGAAGGTGGTGGCGCCGATGACCTGTATCTCACCGCGGGAGAGGGCAGGCTTGAGGATGTTGCCCGCGTTCATGGCCCCCTCGCTCTCACCGGCGGAGGTGATGGTGTGGATCTCGTCAATGAACAGGATGATGTTGCCGGCGGCCTTGACCTCGCTCAGCAGGCCCTTGACCCGCTGCTCGAACTGGCCGCGGAACTGGGTGCCGGCCACGAGGCTGGTCAGATCCAGCAGGAAGATCTCCTTATCCTTCAGACCCACAGGGACATTGCCCTTGGCGATGCGCTCCGCGATGCCCTCGGCGATGGCCGTCTTGCCGACGCCCGCCTCACCGATGAGGCAGGGGTTGTTCTTCTGGCGGCGGCTCAAAATCTGGATGGTGCGGTAGATCTCGCGGTCGCGGCCCACGATGTCGTCGAGCTTGCCCTCCCGGGCTTTGCGGGTCAGGTTCTCGCAGTAGGTGTCGAGGAATTTGCGGCGGGGCGGCTTCTTGCCGTTCTTCTGGGCCTTTTTGCTGTTTCCGGCGTCGCCCTCCGCCTTGACGCCCAGCGGGAAGGTAGCGCTGGAGCCGGGGACAAGGTCGTCGTCCCCCTCGTTCTCCTCGCCGCCCATGGGCTGGCCCATATTCATCATGAGGGAGAGGGGGTTCGCGTCCCCCATCTCATCCATCATGCTCTCCATCCGGTTTTCCATGTTATCCATGTCCTCGTCGGACATACCGAACTGCTTCATCAGGTCTTCCACCGGCTTGATGTGCAGCTCACGCGCACAGTGCAGGCAAAAGCCCTCATTTTTCATCTGGCCGTTCTCCATCCGCTGGACGAAGATGATGGCCGGACGTTTCTGACAGCGATTGCAGACCATATAGGTTCCTCCTAAAGCTCCCTTTTACAGGAAGGGGTTGAACAGATTGAATGCTTTATAGTAAAGGCTGCTGCTCATGACCGTATCGTTCAGGACGGTCAGATTGCCGCCGGTGATGACGATGACGGCCCACACCACACAGAGCATCAGATAGATGTCCATGGTGCTGGCGACACAGCCGGTGACCCAGCCCAGCCAGCGGTTGACGGTGCCGATGACCGGCAGCCGGTTGACGAGGCCCAGCACGGTGACCAGCATACTCACCAGCATCCGCAGCAGGGCAAAGGCCACGAAAAAGAGCACGACCGAGATGACCGGCGTGAGCAGCGGAGCCAGCACCTTCTGGACGATGGCGTCCGCCAGCACCACGGCGTTGTCGCTGAGCACAGCCGAGATGGAGCGCTCGCAGGTCTCCACGATGGAGGCGCGGAAGCCCTCGGGCAGAAAGCCCGCGTACTTGTCCGCGATGCCGGTCAGGTCCACGACCCCTCCGGCCGAGATGCTCTCGGCGATCTGGGTACGGAAGCTCCCGGCCAGAAAGCGCTGGAACACCTCGGCAGCGGCCCAGCCCGAAAAGACCCGGGCGCCCACGAGGCTGAAGACATTCCCGCCCAGCTGGACACTGGCTGCGAGAAAGCCCTTGCGGGCATAGCGCACAGCCAGAAGCAGCCAGACCACGGTACATACTATATCAAAAAGAAATGACGGATTCTTGAACATATCTTGTTTTCCTTATTATGTATTGCTTTGAGCGTTATTTTCCGCCGCAGGCGGGGTCAATCCCTGCACCGTATTGCCGCAGAAGACCAGCAGCTGCCTGCGGTCGGCCAGCAGCCCCTGCGGTCGGGCCGAAAGGCTCTGGGTCCACTGGGAGGTGCCGTCGGTGGAAAGGCACTCCACGCCGTTGTCGGTGAGCAGATAGAACTGCGCACCGGAGCGGACGATGCGGTTGGACGCCTGCACCTGCGTGGTGTTCTCGACGCCGAGGTCACGGCCCAGCATCACGGCCTGACAGAGCTGGCCGGAGGCCAGCAGAAGGGCAGTATTGCCCGAAGCGTCCACCGAGATGTCGCGGAGGGTCTGCCCGGTAAAGTCATAGGCTGCCCGCTCGCCGCCCGATGCGTTGTAGAGGACAGCGCGGCTGTCGCAGACGGCCAGGATGCTCTGGGAACCGGTCCAGCTCAGCCACTGAGCCGCGCCGCTTCCGCTGCCCACCAGCAGGGGGTCGCCCTGCGCCAGGGTGACGACATAGAAATTCGTGACCATCTGGCCGCCGTTCACCGTCACCGCCGCCACTGCCAGCCGCCGCCCATCCGGCGAAAAGGCCAGCCGCAGCGGGGTGCCGTCGGCGATGGTGAGGCTCCAGCTCAGCAGCTGCTCCATTGCGGACGAGTAGACCCGAAGCTGGGCCGCACTGCCGGGGTCCTCTGTGACGACGGCCAGCGTGCCGTTGTCGGCCATGGCACAGAGGGTGATGCTGTTCTCCATCGTCTTGGTGTAGAGATTCTGGGTCCGGCTCTCCACCCGCAGCTCATTGCCCGAGCGGTTGTAGAGCACAAAGCGGTTCTTGCCCGCAGCCAGCGCAGGGCGGGCGTAGCCGCTCTGGATGGAGTTGAGCCGGGTGCCGGTGCGGGACCAGACCACGCACCCTTCCTCGCCCAGCTCCACAAAGCTGCTGTTCATGGCGGCAAGCTGTTTCACCTCCATGACGCCGGTCTGCTGGGGCCAGCCCGTGCCGGGAAAGAGCAGGATGCGGGCGGTATCGGCCCAGTCCTTGGCCATGGCAACAGAGCTGCCCACGATGCCGGTGGTGAACAGCACCACCAGCGTCAGCGCCACGACGATGAGTGCCGTGCGGCGGATGCGCCGGTTCCGCACCCGCTCGCGGGCCTGCTCGAGGTATTCGACCCGTCCCGCCGAAAGCGGCTCGTCCGACACAGGCCGGGGGCCGCGCTGTCTTTTTCTCATACTCTCCTGTCCCTTCGTGCAATGACAGTGCTCCCAAAGGGGCGTTTTCCCTCCGGGAGCATCGGTCGTATTTGCGTTATTCTATGGGCGTGTCGTAGTCCACGCTCTTGAGGAAAAGCCCCTTCGCCGCCAGCGTCGGCCCGGCGTTTTTGCGCTCGCGGCTGGCGAGGATGCCCGGCACGGCCTCAGGCGCAAGACGCCCCGCGCCGGCCTCACAGAGGGTGCCTGCGAGGATGCGCACCATGTTGTAGAGGTAGCCGTCCGCCGTCACCGTGATGTCGATGTCGTCGCCCCGGCGCTGGACGTCACAGGCCGTGATGGTGCGCACGGTGTCGCCGTGAGCCGCAGCCGAGCTGCCCGAGGCGCAGAGGGCGAGGAAATCATGCTTTCCCACAAAATACTGCGCCGCCTGCTGCATCTTATCGGCATCCAGCCGCCCCGGCACTTTGGTATAATACCGCGCGGCAAAGGGCGAGTCGATCGGGCTGTTGTGGATGCGGTAGAGATAGGTCTTGGTGTGGGCCGCATAGCGGGCGTGGAAATCGTCCGGCACCACCCGCGCTTCCAGCGCCCGGATGTCCGGGGGCAGATGCTGGTTCAGCGCCAGCGGCAGCTTTGCCGCCGGGATGCGGGTGTCGGCGTGGAAGTTGAGCATGAAGCCCAGCGCGTGGACGCCGGCGTCGGTGCGGCTGCAGCCCTTGATGTCGGGCCGACAGCCCAGCACCGCCTCCAGGGCGTCCTGAAACGCAGCAGCTACGCTCCGCCCGTTGGGCTGCACCTGAAACCCGCAGTAGTTCGTGCCGTCGTATGCTAAAGTAAGAAGATAGTTCATTCTGGCTCTCCTCATAAAGGCTCTCCCTTTGGGAGAGCTGGCGCGAAGCGCCTGAGAGGGCAAGGATGCTGACAAAGATACATAAGCCCTGCGATAACATCGCTCTGCCAAAGGCTTCTGTCTATCGCTGCATAGCGGCACTTTCGCTCCTGGCTTGCCCTCTCCGTCATCGCAAGCGATGCCACCTCTCCCAAAGGGAGAGGCTTTGCTCTTTTTTAGAAATTCGGGAACACCAACCTCGAAGCGAGGATCACCGCAAAACACGCAATGCAGACTGCAAGGTCGATGTAATCCTGCTTTTCGCACCGCAGCACCTTGAGGCGGGTGCGTCCGTCGCCGCCGCGATAGCAGCGGCACTCCATGGCCATGGCCAGCTCGTCGGCCCGGCGGAAAGCCGAGATGAACAGCGGCACCAGCACCGGGACCAGCGCCTTGATGCGCTCGGTCATCCTGCCGTTGTCCAGCTGCGCGCCACGGGCTTTCTGGGCGTTCATGATCTTGTCGGTCTCCTCGATGAGGGTAGGGATGAACCGCAGCGCGATGCTCATCATCATGGCCAGCTCATGCACCGGGAAGCGGAGCCTGCCAAGAGGCTTGAGCAGCTGCTCGATGGCATCCGTCAGGACGATGGGGCTGGTGGTGTAGGTCAAAAGGCTCGTGCCTGCGATGAGGGCCATGACGCGCACCGCCATCAGTACAGCATACCGGATGCCCTCCGCGTAAACGGTCAGAAATCCGAGCTTGAACACCGGGTCGCCCTCGCCCGAGACAAAGAAGAGGTTCAGAACCGCCGTAAAGACGATGATGGGGAAGATGGGCTTCAGGCTCTTGAGGATGAGCCTGAAGGGGATTTTCGCTACCGCGTACATCGCGGCGAGGAAGATCAGCGAAAGCGCAAGGCCCAGCGGGTTGGACGCCGCAAAGAGCAGCACGATATACAGGATGGTCAGCACCAGCTTGAGCCGGGGGTCAAAACGATGGACGAGGCTGTTGCCGGGGAAGTGCTGGCCGATGGTAATATCTCTCAGCATCCGGCTGCACCCCCTTTCTGTTCTTCATTCCGGGGTAAGACGAGGCTCTCCCCTGCATCCCGCCGGGCTTTTGCCGCCAGGATCATCTTGACGGCGTAGGGGATGGTGTAGACGTCCGCCGGGACGTCCACGCCCATCTCCCGCAGCTTGAGGAAGATCTTCGTCACCTGCGGCACGGAGAGGCCCAGTTCCAGCAGCTCGGGAGCGCGGGCAAAGACCTTCTCCACCGTGTCGTACATGGCGATCTTCTTCCGGCTCATCACCAGCACCTTGTCGGCGTACTTGGCAATGTCCTCCATGCTGTGGGAGACCAGAAGCACCGTGGTGCCGGTCTTTTTGTGGTAGTCCTTCACCTCGGACAGGATCTCATCCCGTCCCTCGGGGTCGAGGCCGGCCGCAGGCTCATCCAGAACGAGGATACGGGGCTTCATGGCCATGACGCCCGCCACGGCCACGCGGCGCTTCTGTCCGCCGGACAGCTCAAAGGGGCTGCGCTCCAACAGCGCCTCATCGAGGCCGACGAATTCTGCCGCCTCGTGGACGCGCTTATCGACCTCCGCCTCGTCGAGGCCCATATTCTTCGGGCCGAAGGCGATGTCCTTATAGCAGGTCTCCTCAAAGAGCTGGTACTCCGGGTACTGGAACACCAGACCCGTCAGGAAACGGAAATCCCGGATCTTTTCCGGCTCGGCCCAGAGGTCGCGGCCATCAATGATGATCTTGCCGCTGGTGGGCTTGTTCAGACCGTTCATGTGGGTGATGAGGGTGCTCTTGCCGGAGCCGGTGGCTCCGATGATGCCCACGAAATCGCCCTCCTCCACCTCAAAGCTCACGTCGTCCAGCGCGGTGACTGCGTTCGGCATACCGGGGTTGTAGACATAGCTCAGGTGTTCTACTTTGATAATGCTTGCCATGTTTCCGTCCCCCCTTACTTCAGCAGCTCATACAGAGCCTGTGCGCACTCGCCGGTGTCGATGATGCCTTCGGGCATGAGGATGCCGGCCTTGACCAGCTCATCCCGCAGCTCTGCGGCCTGCGGCACGTCGAGGCGGAGAGAACGGACTTTTTCGGTCTGGCTGAACACCTCTTTCGGGGTGCCTTCCATCACCACATTGCCCTGGCTCATCACCAGCACACGGTCGGCCTGCGCGGCCTCTTCCATGTAGTGGGTGATGGACACAACGGTGATGCCCAGATCCTTGTTGAGGTGGTGGATGGTCTGCATCACCTGCTCACGGCCGCGAGGGTCGAGCATGGCGGTGGCCTCGTCGAGGATGAGGCAGTCGGGGCGCATGGCGACGACGCCCGCAATGGCGACGCGCTGCTTCTGGCCGCCCGAGAGGTTGTGGGGTGCGCGCTCCCGGAACTCGTAGATGCCCGCCATCTTCATGGCGTCATCAACGCGGCGGCGCATCTCTTCCGGCGGAACACCGAGGTTTTCCAGCGCGAAAGCCACGTCTTCCTCTACCACCGTGGCGACGATCTGGTTGTCCGGGCTCTGGAACACCATGCCCACGGTCTGGCGGATGTCATAGAGCTTGTCATCATCGGCGGTGTCCATGCCCTCGACGTACACCTTCCCCTCCTCCGGCAGGAGGATGGCGTTGAAGTGCTTGGCAAGGGTGGATTTGCCGCAGCCGTTTGCGCCCAGCACGGCCACGAACTCGCCCCGCCTGACCTGCATGGAGACGCCGTTGAGCGCATAGCCGGGCTGCTCCGAGTCGTAGCGGAACTTTAAGTTTTCTGCTGTCAGTATCGTTTCACTCATTTGTTTTCTCTTTCTGGTGGTGCGCCCCTCTGAAAGGGGCTGTACCCCATTCTTTAAGATTCTTTGTTGAAGCTTTCTCGCTTCGTATAAGCCTCTCCCTTTGGGAGAGGTGGCACCGAAGGTGACGGAGAGGGCAAGGATGTCAGCATGGAAAGAACTGCTCAGCGATAGCTTCCCTCTGACAAAGGCTGCTGATCATCGCTGTAAAGCAGCCCTTGAGTCACGGGCTTGCCCTCTCAGGCGCTCACGCGCCAGCTCTCCCAAGGGGAGAGCCTTTCAGGGTCACTCTTCCCAAATCGCCGTCGCGCCGCAGGGGACGACGCCGCCGGTGGCGGAGACGGGCAGGCCGATCTCGTCGCAGCTGGTCTTTCCGCCAAAGCGGGGGATCAGCGTCGTCTTGAGCATATACTCCATGACGGCGGGCGAAAGGCCGGTGGTGTAGCTGTTGACCGCAAAGAAGAGCGGCTTGTCGCTCAGCACCTCTTCGCACTGGCTGATGAGGTCGTAGATGCAGTCTTCCAGCTTCCAGATCTCGCCGCCGGGGCCGCGTCCATAACTCGGCGGGTCCATGATGATGCCGTCGTAGGTGTTGCCGCGGCGCTTCTCGCGGGCGACGAACTTGGCGCAGTCGTCCACCAGCCAGCGGATGGGCCGGTCGGCGAGGCCGCTGGCGGCGGCATTGTCCCTGCCCCAGGCCACGATGCCCTTGGAGGCGTCCACATGGCAGACGGCAGCGCCCGCCGCCGCACAGGCCAGCGTTGCGCCGCCGGTGTAGCCGAAGAGGTTCAAAACTTTAATGGGCCGGCCTGCGGCGCGGATCTTCTTGGCGTACCAGGCCCAGTTGACGGCCTGCTCCGGGAAGACGCCGGTGTGCTTGAAGCCGGTGGGGCTGACGATGAGGGTCAGCTTATCCTCCCCTTCTCCACAGGTGATCTTCCACTTTTCGGGCAGACGGCGGCGGTACTCCCACTCGCCGCCGCCCTGATTGGAGCGGTGGTAAACGGCGTCCGCCTTGGCCCAGAGAGGGCTCTGCCGGGGCGTCTTCCACACCACCTGCGGGTCAGGCCGGACAAGCAGCGTCTCGCCCCAGCGTTCCAGCCGGTTGCCGTCGGTGGCATCCAGCAGCTCGTAGTCTTTCCATGTATCTGCAGGGCGCATATGCGTCCTCCTTCCTGCTTTTTATCTCTCTCTTAGCCTTCGATGATCCGCTCGTTGATTTTATCCACGATGCGCTTGGCGCACAGGTCGATGGCCTCGAGGTCCCGGCCCTCCACCATGACGCGGATCTTCGGCTCCGTGCCGGAGACGCGCACCAGCACACGGCCCATCTCCATCAGCTTCTGCTGCTCGTTCTCGATGAAGTCGGCCAGCACCTTGTCTTCCTTGTAGGCGGCCTTCTGGGCGGCGTTGGCCGCCACATTCACCAGCACCTGAGGGTACTGGGCGTAGATGCCGTTCAGCTCACTCATCTTCCTGCCGCTCTCGGCCAGCAGCAGAAGCTGATGGAGA
>ERZ810085.283-NODE-283-length-9523-cov-5.23479_pt1 | contig 9523 bp, 8 predicted proteins | sample MGYA00520346_ERZ810085 | MGnify/ENA primary metagenome ERZ810085 (study PRJEB31588, sample SAMN03398705) | human gut metagenome | study: EMG produced TPA metagenomics assembly of the PRJNA231909 data set (A prospective, longitudinal analysis of the...
CTACACGACGCTCTTCCGATCTGTCGGGGAAGCGTATCGGCTGGCTAAAAAACATGTTTTATAGTTTTACTTCTAATTGTTCCTTATTCCAATCGTTACTATATTGTCTGTTCAATATCTTCTGGAAGGGGTAATCTTTTAAGTTATCCAATTAGAAGGTTTATGTTCTTTTCTTTCATCTTTTCGATATTCTCTTCCGAGATATTGCTGTCTGTGATGAAAGAATTTACCATAGATATTGAACCTAAACTGGCAAATGCACTAATTCCTATCTTGGAGGAATCAGCTACCAGAATGACTTCCTCGGCGGCTTTTATCATGGCCGATTTAACCATCAGATCGCTGAGGCTCGGATAGGTCAGACTCATGTCTGGGGATATTCCTGCTGTGGCAAGGAATAGTTTGTTGGCATGGAAACCTTTGAGTGAATCGGCTGCCATCTTTCCTGTCAATGAAAGGGTGGGTGCTTTGAATTCTCCTCCTGTCACAATGAGGTTGATGCCTGGATTTTCGCCCAATATAAGTGCTATGTTCAGAGCATTGGTAATGACGGTCAGCTCTTTGTATTGTGTAAGTAGTTTGGCTATTTCTGTGGTAGTAGAACCGGAGTCGAGAATGATACATTCACCTTCACTGATAAACGACGCTGCTTTTTGGGCTATTTCTCTTTTTTCCTCAATATGGGTCTGATTGAAAACCTTTCCGGTTTTTGCAAATGAGCCCACATCCTTCAGGAAGGCTCCGCCGTGTTCTCTTTGGATATACCCTAATTTTTCAAGGGCTTCCAGGTCTTGTCTGATTGTTACATCCGTTACATTGAAAATCCTGCTTAATTCTTGAACTTTTGCATGCCCGTCTTCGCGGATAAGGTCCAGAATCTTGACTCTTCTTTGGTTTAGTGCCATATCTACTTTATATATTGTTGTTTCTACGATAATCCTGTATATCTTTGATCGCTATAATCCTCAGTCGGAACTTTTTTGCCATTTCAAGTAGTTGTGGCAAGCGGGCCATTGTCCCATCCTGGTTCAGTATTTCAATGAGAGCGCCGCCGGGTGTCAATCCTGCCATTCTTGTCAGGTCGAGTAATGCTTCTGTATGTCCGTCACGTCCCAATACTCCGTCCTCATGTCCGTAAAGGGGGAAAATGTGTCCGGGACGTGCCAGTTCCGAGGGCTTTATATTACCGGTAACCAAAGCACGTATGGTAGCGGAGCGGTCATAGGCGGAAACTCCCGTTGTGCAGCCATAGCCCTTCAGATCGACGGACATGGTGAACGGCGTGCCTAAAAGGGAAGTGTTGTCTTCCGACATTGGGGGCAGTTGGAGTTCTTTGCAACGTGAACGCGGTAGCGGTACACAAAGAAGCCCTCTTCCGTGTGTAATCATGAAGTTAACAATGTCAGGAGTTATTTTTTCACCGGATACAATAAAATCGCCTTCGTTTTCTCTATTTTCATCATCGACAACTATCACTATTTTCCCTTGTCGAACCGCTTCTATTCCTTCGTCTACAGTATTGAGCATTGTATAATCATTTAATTTTTCCGCAAAGGTAGTCAGAAAAAGTCAAATGAAAGTCTATTCTTGCTGTTTTTCTTCTTTTTTATTCTATATATTATCTTTTGCACTGTAGTTCCTTTCTCTTTTTTATTTATTTGTTTCGTTTTTCGCCCTGGTCTAATTATAAAGTATGTTAATAAACAATGGAAAACTTTCGTTTTCTTTCGTTTTGTGGTTTTTATTTGTTTTCTTTGCAAGGAAATGAAAGCAAATAAGCTATGAAAACAAAAGAATTGACTCTTCAATCAGAAAGGAATCGAAAAAGATTAATTGAAATTATCTATAAGGCAAAAGCCGGTCATATCGGCGGAGATTTGTCTTGCCTCAATGTTCTTACGGCTCTTTACTTTGATGTGATGAATGTGAATGCGGACAGTCCTAAAGATGATTTGCGTGACCGTTTCATTTTGAGCAAGGGGCATTGTGTGGAGGCTTTGTATGTGACGCTGGAATCCAAAGGGTTTATAACAGAAGGCATTTTGGATACATTGGGACAATATGGCTCTATCCTTTCGGGACATCCCACTATCGGAGTTCCGGGTATTGAAGTGAATACCGGAGCCTTGGGACATGGTTTGTCTGTTGGGGTAGGTATAGCGATAGCTGCCAAAATGGACAACAGGGATTATAAAACCTATGTGTTGATGGGGGATGGTGAACAGGGTGAAGGTTCCATCTACGAAGCAGCAATGGCTGCCCGGCAGTATAGATTAGATAATTTGGTGGCTATAATAGACCGTAATCATTTGCAGATTAGCGGAAATACGGAAGATGTGATGGGAATTGATGATATCCATGATCGCTGGACGGCATTCGGCTGGGAGGTAAAGGATATGAATGGTGACGACATGGAAGATATTATCCGGACTTTCCGTTCCATTGATTATGCAAACCGTCACCCTCATTTGCTGGTGGCTCATACGACAAAAGGGAAAGGAGTATCTTTCATGGAAGGGGTAGCTAAATGGCATCATGGGGTTCCGAGTAACGAACAGTATGAACAGGCCATTCAAGAAATATCAGAAAGAATTAAGGATTTAGAATATAATTGATATGATAGCTTGCAGAAAAAGTTTCACCGACACTTTGTTGTCATTGGCTCGGATGGACAAGGACATCATTGCTGTGACGACGGATGCCCGTGGCTCGGTGACGTTAAATGATTTTGCCAAAGAATTGCCGCAGCAATTCGTGGAGTGTGGTATTGCGGAGCAGGATGCTGTGGGTATTTCAGCCGGGTTGGCTCATAGCGGAAAGAAAGTGTTTGTATGTGGTCCGGCTTGTTTTTATGTGGCTCGTAGCTTGGAACAGGTAAAGGTGGACTTGGCTTATAGCCAGAACAACGTAAAAATATTGGGAGTAAGTGGAGGAGTAGCTTACGGAGCTTTGGGGGCTACCCATCATAGCTTACACGACATTGCCGTGCTGCGTACTTTTCCCGGAATGAATATCGTGTTACCTTGCGATGCCCGACAGACTAAAAAACTGGTTGAGCTTTTGGTTGATTATCCCGAACCGGTTTATGTACGTGTAGGTCGTGCAGCAGTTCCCGATGTCTATGAAAATGATGATTTTGATTTTGCCATAGGTAAGGCCAACATGTTGCTGGACGGAACAGATCTGACTATTATCGGAACCGGTGAAACCGTATACCACACACGTCAGGCGGCTTTGAAGTTACGCGAATATGGTATTTCGGCCCGGGTATTGGATATGTCCTCTATTAAACCTTGTGATGAGGAAGCTGTTTTGAAAGCCGCTTCCGAAACCGGGCGAATCATCACGGTTGAGGAGCATAGCCAGTATGGAGGTCTTGGGGCGATGGTGACTGAAATCATATCCGAGCATCCCGTACCGGTGAAAATCCTGGGTATCCCTGATGAGAATGTGGTGCATGGGAACTCCCTGGAAATTTTTGCCCATTATGGACTCGACTCATCCGGTATCGTGAAAACTGCCCTTGACTTCCTTAAGTAACTCCGATTCGATAAATTTGAAATCAATTAGCCTTTAATAATACCTGAAATGGAAAACCTGATAATTGCAATAGACCAAAGCACCTCGGCTACCAAAGCCATGCTATTCAATGAGAGGTGTGAAATGCTGAGGCGCGTCAATGTCACCCATGAACAATATTATCCCAAATCCGGATGGGTGGAGCATGATGCTGAAGAAATTTATCGGAATGTACAGAAAAGTATAGCCGAACTGATAAAGGAGGAAGTGGCAGACAATATGTATTCGTTGGCCATCACCAATCAACGTGAAACAGTGGTTGTATGGAATAAGCATACGGGCAAACCGATATGCAATGCTGTGGTATGGCAATGCATGCGTGGTGCTGATATCTGTAATGAGTTGAAAGCCAGTGGGTACAGCGAAATAGTACAGGCGAAAAGCGGTTTGCTATTGGATCCTTATTTCTCAGCCAGTGGTGTGAAGTGGATACTTGACAATGTGGAAGGAGCCCGTCAGGCTGCTGATAACGGTGACTTATTGATGGGAACCATTGATACGTGGCTGATTTGGAAATTGACTGATGGTAAACGCCATGTGACAGATTATACCAATGCTTCCAGGACTCTTTTGTTTAATATTCATACGATGCAATGGGACAGTGACCTGCTGGAGCTATTTACCATCCCCGAAACTATGATGCCTGAATTACTGCCATGTGATGCTGTTTTTGGAGAAACTACGGTGGGAGGATTATTTAAGAATCCTATTGTCATAGCCGGTGTATTGGGGGATTCACACGGTGCACTGGCCGGTCAGATGTGCTTTGAAGAAGGGCTGGGCAAGGTCACTTATGGAACCGGCTCATCAGTGATGGTGAATATTGGTGAAAAAGCTGCCGTTGCTCCCCGTGGATTGGTCACTTCCATCGGTTTTGCCGCACTTGGAAAAATATTCTATGCTTTTGAAGGCAATATCCATTGTACTGGTGCTACCATCAAGTGGCTAGAACAGAGATTGCAGATGATTAGTTCGCCAGACGAAGCGGAAGAGTTGGCGGCTACAGTAAAAGACAATGGAGGTGTGTATGTCGTACCGGCTTTTGCCGGGTTGGGAGCTCCTTGGTGGCAAGGGGATGTAAAGGCTGCCATTTTAGGGATGACCTTAGGTACCGGGAAACCGCATGTTCTCAGGGCAGCACTTGAATCCATAGCCTATCAAGTGAATGATTTGGTCAGAGCGATGACCAGTCAGGCAGGTATAAAGCTGAAAGAAGTCAGAGCCGATGGAGGACCTACAAAAAATAAATTCCTGATGCAGTTCCAGGCCGACTGCTTACGTGTACCGATCAATTGTTCGGATGTTGAAGAAGCTTCGGCCTTGGGAGCCGTTGTAATGAACGGAATGGCTCGCAAGATATGGACGAGCTTTGAGCAGGTGTCCGTATTACGCCGGAGCCGCTACCGCATAGAGCCGCAAAGTAACCTATCACAGGTAGAAAAATGGTGTGAAGGCTGGTTGAAAGCGGTAAACCAATTAATCAGATAAATATTTTCAAAGTATAATTTAAATACCCACTATCTACAATGAAAAACAAGGAAAGAATGTGTTTCGGTATAATTATCGGCACTCGTGCTTATTTTAATTCAGAATTGGCTAAAGATGTTCGCAAACAATTGTTGAAAACACTTGCCGACGAAGGCTATGATTATGTGATCTTACCTGAAGACGCTACTCCTACCGGCAGTAGCAGTATTGAAACCCGCGAAGACGGATTGAAGTGTGCGGAACTGTTCCGACAGAATCGTGACCGCATTGACGGCATTATAGTATCTCTACCCAACTTTGGCTTTGAGATTGGAATCATCAATGCTATCAGCGTGGCCGATTTGAATGTCCCCGTTTTGGTACAGGCTTGTGACGACGAGAACGACAAGGTGGATCTGGACAGCCGCCGTGATGCTTTTTGCGGTAAGATTTCTGTTTGTAACAATCTGTATCAATATGGCATACCTTTTACAGATACCACGCTACACACCTATTCTATATACTCCGAATTACTGGCCAAGGATATCAATAAGTTTGCTGGTATCTGTCGTGTAGTCAATGGCTTGCGCCATGCACGTATCGGTGCTATCGGTGCTTGTCCGGCTGGTTTCCAGACTGTACGTGCAAGTGAGAAACTGTTACAGAAGAGTGGCATTACAGTCGTTCCGGTCGACCTTTCTGAAATACTCGGTGCTGCCCGTAAGATTGAGGATACGGATGCGGAGTTGCTGAAGAAGCTTGAAGAAATTAAGTGCTATGCGGCAGTTCCCAAGGAATATAGTGACAAGCTGGTGCTTCAGGCAAAATTCGGTGTGGCTGTAGAACGTTGGATCGAAGCCAATCAGATTGATGCTGTTGCTGTTCAGTGTTGGGACTCTTTGGAACAAAATTATGGTTGTGCAGCATGTGTGACAATGAGTATGCTGGGTGAAAAATTACTTCCTGCCGCTTGTGAGGTAGATATTGCCGGCGCTGTGTCCATGTATGCTTTGACATTGGCAGCGCAAGGTCAATCGGCATTGCTTGACTGGAATAACAATTTTGCAGAAGACCGGAACAAATGTGTATGTACCCATTGCGGTAACTTCCCGAAATCGTTTGTCAGAAATGACTTGAAGCTTGGTACACTGGGCGTTTTGGGACGTACGCTGGGCAAGGTCAATACATTCGGTGCCGTATATGGTAAAGTGACCAAAGGTGATTTCACATTCTTCCGTATTTCCACAGATGATACAAAAGGCGCTATCAAGGCTTATTTGGGTACTGGTGAAATCACGGATGACCCGTATGGAATGGATGGATGCATAGCTGTCACCAAGGTGAATAACTTGCAGACTCTGATGAAGTATATTTGTAAAAATGGTTTTGAACATCATGTGGCTATGGTTCGCAATGATGTGAAGGAAATTCTGAACGAAGCCATCGAGGACTATTTGGGCTGGAATCTATATGTGCATGAATGAAAAGTAAACACACGGTAAACAACAGAAGATAAATTATGATACTTGTTGACAACTATATTTTGGCCATTCTGTGTTGTGTCTATTGCTGCCTCTGTTGGGGCTCTTGGGCGAATACGCAGAAGATGGTGACCTCGAAAAGCTGGAGTTTCGAGCTTTTCTATTGGGACTTGGCTTTCGGTTTGTTTTTCACGGCTCTGTTGGGGGCTCTGACATTGGGAAGCTTGGGAAGTGAAGGCCGTACTTTCTTTGAGGACTTGGCGGCAATGGACTGGAACAGTATGAAGTATGCACTGTTGGGTGGTATTGTCTGGAATTTCGGTAATATCTTTCTGACGGCAGCCATCGCTGTGGCCGGTATGTCGATAGGGTTTCCCATTGGCGGAGGCTTAGCCTGGATAGGCGGTATAATTTTTAATTATCTGCTGATAACTTTGGCCGGTGAAGTATACCCCGGAAACCAGGCATTGCTTTGGATAGGGGTAGTTGTTATCATTGTAGCCATCTGCATTTGCGGGAAGGCTTATGGAAAGATGTCGGCGAGTCAGGCATCCACCCCTAAAAAAGGTATCTTATTGGCTATTGTGGCAGGATTGGCCATCATGTTTTTCTATGGATTGGTTGTAAAATCACTCGATCCCCAGTATGTTGCGGGTGGTACGGGAACACTGACTCCCTATACCGGCGTATTTTGCTTTGCCGCCGGTGTCCTTATCACTACTCCCATTTTCAATACGTTTGCCATGAGTCATCCGGCTCAAGGAAACAAGGTCACAATGAAGGACTATCTGAAAGGTGATACCCGTACACACCTGATCGGTATGTTGGGCGGCTTTATCTGGATGAGCGGTATGGTGGTCAGCTTTATGGGAGCTGGTTCTGCCAATCCGGCTATAGCCTATGCATTGAGCAATGCCGCACCGGTGGTAGCCATGATTTGGGGATTCTTTGTATGGAAAGAGTTCAAAGGAGCTCCCAAAGGAACTGTACCTATGATTGCGACTATGTTTGTACTCTTTGTTGTGGGGCTGGTACTGATTACGCTTTCAAACTGATATTTTAATTCATTGTTAACCCAAAATAATAATAAATGAAAACGATTGTAAGACAAATTAAACAGAAAAGGTTAATGGTCTTGGTGCTGTTCCTTTTGGTAGGTATGACATCTGTTTTTGCACAGAAACATGTAAGTGTATCTGGCAGAATCACCGATGAACTTAATGAACCGATGATTGGTGTAAGTGTATTGGAAAAAGGTACGACAAATGGTGTCATAACTGATTTGGATGGTAATTATACCTTGTCGGTGAATGAGGGCGCCACTATCGTCTTTTCGTATATAGGTTATGTGACCCAGGAAAAGAAAGCCGCTGCGGGTACTATGAATATAGTACTGAAAGAAGATAACAAGACCTTGGATGAAGTGGTTGTAGTGGGATATGGTGTACAGAAGAAAAGCTCCGTAACGGGGGCCATCTCTTCCGTAAAGGCTGAAGATTTTGAAAATCGTACCATTACCAATGCCGAGCAGGCCTTGCAGGGTAAGACAGCCGGTGTGCAAATTATTTCTGCATCTGCGGCTCCTGGTTCGAATCCCGCCATTCGTATCCGTGGATATAGCAGTAATGCCAGCTCAGATCCTTTGTATGTAGTCGATGGTCTGCGTACGAAAGACATCAGCAACCTCGATCCGAACGATATTGAGAGTATGGAAGTATTGAAGGATGCTGCCTCTGCTGCTATCTATGGCGCCCAGGCCGGTAACGGTGTTGTCTTGATTACCACCCGGAAGGCAAAAAAGGGAGTCCGCCGTATTTCTTATGATTTCCAGTTGTCCTCCCAGTCTTTGGGTCGTACTCCTGATATTCTGAATGCTCAGGAATACGTCAATTATATGACTGAAGGCAATCTTATTCCCAGAGAAACAATAGATAGGTATTGGGATGGAAAGACAAATACTGATTGGGTGAAAGAAACGTTTGAATCATCCATGATGCAACGTCACAATGTCAATTTCCAAGGGGCCAATGATAATGGTTCACTGTTTGCATCGCTTTCTTATTTAAGCAACAATGGTCCCATTGTAGGCAATAAGGACGTTTTTGACCGTATTACCGGCACTGTCAATGCAGATTATAAAGTAAAGGATTGGTTGAAGTTCACGACAAACAATTCATTTTCCCGTTATCATGTACAGTCTGTAAGCGAAGGCTCAGCAACCGGTTCTTTGATGCTGTCTGCCATTCAGCTTGACCCTCTTACTCCAGTTACCTATACACCGGATAAACTGCCCGACACTATGATTAATTATATGAACCAAGGGCATACCTTGCTTCAGAATGCCAATGGTGATTATTATTCTATTTCCCCTTATGGTGACTCCAATAATATCAATCCGTATATTATGCGTGACCGTGGTACAACGAAAAGAGATGGTTTTGTGTTCAGCGGCTCCACTTATCTGGATTTTACTCCGATTAAAGAGCTGGTCATCACTTCACGTTTGGGATACCGTTATACTTACAGCAATTCCTACGGCTATGTTATGCCTAACATTACCTGCTCTGACCTTTATCAGGACTATGTATCGGTAAGTGCGACAAGCTCCAACACCACGTACTGGCAATGGGAAAACTTTGCCAACTATACCAAGACATTTGCAGATAAGCACAATGTAAACGTGATGCTTGGTATGTCCTATTCTTCCAATACTTCCTTTGGAGTGACGGGAGGAATCAATGGTAGCCGTTCCGGCGACAAGGTTGATTTGGGTATTACCAAGTTGGATCCCAATTATGCCTATTTTGCTTTTCGGACCGGTACTGCCACCCGTACGGTAAGTGGTGGAGAGAAACGGAGGTATGCCAATCTTTCTTACTTTGGCCGGGCATCTTATGACTATGCAGGCAAGTATTTTGCCCAATTCACCCTTCGTGCGGATGCAGCCGACTTGTCTATCCTTCCTTTGCAGAAACGTTAGATCGGAAGAGCGTCGT
>ERZ810085.304-NODE-304-length-9072-cov-4.06377_pt1 | contig 9072 bp, 10 predicted proteins | sample MGYA00520346_ERZ810085 | MGnify/ENA primary metagenome ERZ810085 (study PRJEB31588, sample SAMN03398705) | human gut metagenome | study: EMG produced TPA metagenomics assembly of the PRJNA231909 data set (A prospective, longitudinal analysis of the...
CTTCCGATCTCAAAGCCGCCCTCGCACATAGTAAAGCTGGCTGCATCCAAAACCGGGGTATTGCCGTAGGCAAAGCTCAGGTCTTTTGCTTCCAGTACGTTCATAAAACATCTCCGTTTTACTGCAATGCGTTTTTCAGTTCTTCCAGATTCTGCCGCATGACCGTAAAATAGTCCTGCCCATCGGCGATCTGGTCATCGGTCAGCCCCTCCAGCGGGTTCAGCTCCTGCATCTGTGCGCCGGTAGCATCGGCAATGGTCTGCGCCACTTTGGGGCTGACAAGCTCCTCCGAGAAGATGACCTTCACGTTGTTGGCCTTTACAAAATCCTCGATTTCCGCCATCCGCGCCGGGTCAGGTTCGGAGTCGGCCTCGATGCCCTCAATGCCGACCTGATTCAGACCGTAGGCATCGCAGAGATAACCGAATGCCTCGTGCGAGACAACAATGTTTTTGTTGGGCAGGGCAGACAGCGCCTCGGTAAATTCCGTGTCCAGCCGGTCACATTCCAGCGCCCACTGCTCGTAGTTCTGCCGGTAGTATTCGGCATTGGCGGGGGCGGCGCTGCACAGCACCTCGGCGATATTTTTCATCTCGATTTTTGCGTTGGCGGGGGCAAGCCAGACGTGCGGGTCTGCGCCAACATCGCCGTCCTCGTCCTCATAGCCTTCGCGCAGCGTGATGCCGTCGGAGGCCTGCACCACGTCCAAGTCCTGATTGGTCAGGCTGCCCAGAACAGAATCGACCCAATGCTCCATGCCCGCGCCGCTGTAAATGAACACATCGGCATCTTCCAGATTGGTAATATCGGTTGTGGACGGCTCCCAGTCGTGGGGTTCGGTCCCGGCGGGAACCATATTGGTGACGGTCACTTTATCGCCGCCGATTTTCTGGGCAAAATCATACATCGGGTAAAAACTGGCCATGACCTTGAGCGGCGCGCTGTCCGTGGAAACGGTGCTCTCCGCAGCCGAAGAGGATGCAGCAGAGGCACCGCAGCCGCCCAGCATGGCGGCGCACAGGGCAACAGGCAGGATGCGATAGCAAAAACGTTTGAATTTTTTCATCAGGAAATACCTCCGGGAAACAAAGGACAAAATGCGAACACTGACGGGAGTGGTCATCAGCGTTTGTCATTGTACCCGCTGCACAGCGCTAAATCAACGGTTTACGGCCATTCTTCAGATTTCTTCAGAATTGTACAGGTTGCCTTTTGGTGCTTTCGGCGTTATACTGGGAACAGATTTTTACAAGGATGAGAGGGTACATTTCATGGCAGAGTTTACCGCAAAGGGCGCGAATATTTTGGTTGTGGATGATGACGACGATATTCGGGAAATCGTGCATATCCTGCTGGCGCGGGAGGGCTTCACCGTGCGGGAAGCTGCCAATGCCGAGCAGGCGCTGCGCCGGCTTGACCCGCTGCCCGACCTTGTGATTCTGGATGTGATGATGCCGGGGCTGTCCGGCATTGAGCTTTGCCGCGAGATACGCACCAAGGCCATGATGCCGATTTTGTTCTTGTCCGCCAAGACCCGCGATGTGGATAAGGCCGAGGGGCTTGCCAACGGTGGGGATGACTATTTGATAAAGCCGTTCTCGGCGCTGGAGCTTACGTCCCGCGTCAAGGCGCTGCTGCGGCGCAGTATGGTGTACCAGCCGCAAACGGCGGCAGCACCGCCCCTGACCGTGCAAAGCGGCGAGTTGTCCATAGACCTCACCACCGGCGCGGCGGCGCTGGCGGGCAACCCGCTGACACTGACCGAAACCGAAGCCCAGCTTTTGCGGCTGCTGGCACAGCATCGCGGCGATGTACTCTCGGCGCGGGAAATTTACGAGGCAGTCTGGAAAGAGAGCTTTTTGCCCTCGGCCAACAATACGGTCATGGTACACATCAAAAATCTGCGCAAAAAGCTGGAAACCGATTTGACCCAGCCTAAATACATCCACACGGTATGGGGAAAGGGGTATTACCTTGCCTGAAAAGCGAATCTCGCGGCTTTCTCAAAAATTGGTTGTCGGGGCACTGGCGGCGTTTGGCGCTTCGGCGCTGTTGTTTGCCCTGCTGCAATGGGGAACGCGGACAGCCCTGCAAGCCTACTGCGCCCGCCCGGAAATCGTGGCCGCGCACGAGCAGCAGACCGTGCAGGAACTGCAAGAGTATATTGCCGCCAACCATCTGCGGCTGGATGATTTAGCTGAAATGAACGGCTGGACGCCCACCCGCGAACTGGTGGAAATCACCTTCGTGCTGGAAGAGCAGCCCCTCTACCACACTTGCAGCGAGGAACATGACGGCTGGAGCACGATGAACGCCTACCCCATACAATTTGCCGATGGCACGGCAGCCGTGTACATCACAGACCTGTTTGAACACCGTTACACCGATTATGCTACCGCCGCCGACTTGCTTGTTTTTTTTGTCTGCTTTGTGGCAATTATGGTTGCACTGATTCAGCGCAAGGTGCGCGTTATCAAAACGCTGGAAAGCGAACTGCGGATTTTAGAGGGCGGTGATCTGGACTACGCCATTACCGTGCAGGGTCAGGACGAATTGGGTGAGCTGGCGCAAGGCGTTGAGGATATGCGGCGGGCCATGGTAAGCCGTGAGACGGAAAAGCGGCAGATGGAGGAAGCAACAAACCGCTTAATGACCAGCGTTTCCCACGACCTGCGCACCCCGCTGACCGCACTTTTGGGCTATCTGGAAATTTTGCAGGGCGACCCGCGCCCGGCCAGCGAAAGCCCCTACCTTGGCAAATGCCGCCAGCGTGCCTTGCAGATACGCGGGATGCTCAACGATTTGTTTGAGTATTTCTTTGTGTCCACCTCAGACAAAACACAGGCGGATTTTCCGCCCTGCACAGTGGAACAGGCATTTGGCAAGCTGCTGGCGGAATTTGCCGACCTGCTGCGCCAGGATGATTTTGCCGTAAACACCCCGCCGCTGCCCTCCGGCACGGTGCGGGTCAATGCAGGGCTTTTGCAGCGGCTGTTTGACAATCTGCTTTCCAATCTGCGCCGCTATGCCGACCGCACCCAGCCTGTAAAAATCACACTGCTTGCGCGGGATAAAGAGCTGGCACTCATCGTCAGCAACACCGCGCGCCCGGATGCCAAACCCGGCACGGGTCTTGGCTTGCAGAACTGCGCCCAGATGCTCCGCTTACACGGCGGCCGGTTTGAGCACAGCCTGTCCGATGGGATGTTTACCGCAGCAGCGTATTTTCCGATGGAGTAATTCAGCGTGTAGGTTCTGGTGGTTTCCTAGTGAAAACAGCATCGTTACGGGTGTCTGCTGTAATTTGTTCCGCGCGCTGTTCAGCTTTTGAGAACAGAATATCATCCACGGTAGCAGTGGTCTGTATCTGCCGGTAAATTTCTGCTGTGGATGGGTGACGCGGGCAGGCTGCTGCTTTTCTTTCAGTGCGCGGTTCACGGCATCCGCCCACGCTTCTCGCCAATCCAGCAGTTGCTCCGGGTTGTTCCAACGCGCACACAGCGGGTTTTGACGCCCAAATTTCGCCGCTTTCGGCTGCTTCGAGCAGCGCCCCCACCCCGGCTCGCGGGCGGCCTGTGTGGGCGTAAGCCACGCCGACACGCCCGCTGTATTCCTGTACTTGAACTGCTTTTCCCAGCCGTCCTCTTTTGCCTGTAAAAACTCCTGTGCCGTAAAGCCGCGTTCCTCATCGGCTTTGCGGCACAGGTATTCTTTTTGCGTTTTGCCCTGCCATTTGCCGTGGGCATCCAGCGGGCGCATGGTCAGCATATGCTGCCGCTCTGAACAAGAGCAGCATCTTCCATCCGGCATCTGCACCCTATCGGGAGGATTCTCTCTTTTCCGAACAACATCTGCCGCGTCCTTCGTGGGGAGTGGCAGCGTTTACAGTAGGCAAGCCCACTGACAAGATCGGGGTATTCATCCAGCTGGAGTGGGCGTTCGGACACAAACTCGTCCAGACATTCCTGTAAAGTCCGCACAGCCATATCAGCCACCCACAAAATCCCAGTTGATGCTGTCTTTCACAGGCTCTTTTACAAGCTGGGGAGAAACAGCGGCGGGGTTCTGCACCATCCCGGTCATGCACCCTGCCAGAAAGACCGGCATCGTCTCCCGCAAAGCATCCCGCACTGCATCCACGATTTGCTGCACAAACTGTTCCTCGCATGCCCGCGTTTCCAGATAGGGGTCATCCTGCGTCTGGTAGTAGAGGTCAAAGTAGTCCACCACCGCCGTGGCAACCGCTTGGCTGTATGACTTGAACACCGATTTGTCCATCGTCTGCAAATACTGCCACGCTTTCCGCTGCGATTCTTTGCCAAGGTTGAACCGCAGATCGGTCGTCCGTACCTCCGGCACGGTCTCACCCTCGCGCCATTCTGATGAATCAAGTCTACATCGGGAATATGGTGCATTTCCGCACCGGCACGCAAAATTTCAAGTCAAAAAAATGATTTGGAAGCCCGAAGAGGATTGGGTCGTTGTGGAGGATACGCACGAAGCGCTGGTGGATGCCGAGACTTTCTGGACGGTACAGGAGCGCATCAAGGTCAAGCAGGCGGGTAAAAAGCGCAGCGAGAATAACATTTTCCGTGGAATCATGTTCTGCGGAGAGTGCGGCAAGCGCATGGCGTTTTGCAGCCGCAAAAAAGACGAGCGCCGCAAGTCGTTGGGGACATTCAGCTGCAACGCCAATCGGCGCTACGGCGGCAAGGTGTGTACCACGCACTACATCTCGCTGGAGCAGGTCAAAGCTATCGTGCTGGCAAACATCCGCCGCCACGCCATGCTGGTTGCCGAGGATGCCGATGCGTATGCCGACTATCTGATGAGCTTGTCACAAACCGGGCATTTGAGCGAACAGAAAGCCATGAAAAAAGAATTGGACGCAGCCCAGCGCCGCCTGTCCGAACTGGCCACGCTGATGCAGCGCATCTACGAGGATAACGTGTTCGGACGACTCGCAGATAACCTCTACCAAACCCTATCTGCCAAGTATGAAGCGAAAACAAAGAAATTGAAAACCCGCACCGCAGAAATTCAAGCGCTTCTCACCGAAGCAACCACTAAAACGCAGGGCATACAGGATTTCACCGCTTTGGTCGCCCCGTATGCCAATATTACGGAGTTGGATGAGGAACTGGTCCACACGCTGATTGAAAAAATCATCGTCCACGAGAAAGAGATAATTGATGGTGAAACGGTCATGCGCATCGAAATCTATTACCGTTTCATTGGCAAAACCAGCGATTGTCTCAGTCGCTCCGTAACCCCCATAAAAACAAAAACAGAATCCGTCGCTGCAACGGATTCTATTGCTTGACCAATGTGGTGCGTAAAAGGTAAAGCGCCCGCACACCCTCCCACAGCCGCAAACGGCCGCGGCGGCCAGAGGGCTGGCCGCCCTACGACCCCACTTAAAACCCGTGCGTAGGGCGGGGTGCCCTCACCCCGCCGAAACCTGCCGCCCCCTACATGCACCATCTGTACATTTCCCTAAATTTATTCATTTTTTTGTAAAAAAATCTACCCAAAAAATTTTCTTTGTGCTATAATATCATCAAATAGCCCTTTATCGGGGGCTGCTACCATTCAAAGGAGGATCATCCATGCCCAACCTAGCTCTTCTTGCCCTTGAAGCCAGTGACGGTACCGTTGTGCTGACCAGCATCACACTGGTTTTCGCGATGCTGGTGGCCCTGTGCCTCATCATCACGCTGGAAGGCAAGATCTTCGACAACATCAACAATAAAAAGAACGGCAAGCCTGCCGCGCCGAAGGCCCCTGCGGCCAAGGCTGCTCCTGCCCCCGCTGCCAAGCCCGCCGCCCCTGCGGCCAAGGCTGACGACGGCTCCATTCCCGGCGAGATCATCGCCGCGATCTCCGCTGCCGTGGCCACGGTCTGCGGCGGCAATGCCGTCATTCGCGGCATCAAGCGCGTTTCCAAGCCTGCCGCCGGTTCCCGCCGCGGTGCCTGGGGCGACGCCGGCGTGCGTGAGCACACGACGCCCTTTATGTAAGGAGGTACGGAAATGGCTGCTATTTTTACCAACATTGCAGAGATTTTTGCAAAGTCCGGCTGGGCACAGATCTTCTTCACCGAGGGCGGCTGGAAGTACGCCGTCATGCTGGCGGTGGCCTGCGTGCTGCTGTATCTGGCCATCGTCAAGCAGTTTGAGCCTCTGCTGCTGCTGCCCATCGGCTTCGGTATGCTGATGACCAACCTGCCCCTCGACGGCATCTTCCACATGGACATCTTCATCAACGAGACGAATCATATCAACTGGGAGCTGCTCGGCTCGTCCGGCGGCATGGTCGACTATATCTACTTAGGCGTTAAGCTGGGCATCTACCCGCCGTTGATCTTCCTCGGCATCGGCACGATGACCGACTTTGAGCCGCTGATTGCCCGCCCGTCCAGCCTGCTGCTGGGCGCTGCCGCACAGCTGGGCATCTTCTTCACCTTCGTCGGCGCTAAGATCCTGGGCTTTACGAACCAGGAGGCCAGTTCTATCGGCATCATCGGCGGTGCGGACGGCCCCACCGCTATCTACGTCACCACCAAGCTGGCCCCGCACCTGCTGGGCTCCATCGCGGTTGCCGCGTACTGCTACATGGCGCTGGTGCCGGTCATCCAGCCGCCCATCATGAAGGCTCTGACCACTGAAAAAGAGCGTCAGGTCGTCATGACTGCCCCCCGCCGTGTCTCCAAGACCGAGAAGATCCTGTTCCCCATCATCGTCACCATCATCGTTGCCCTGACCCTGCCTGACGCCGCCATTCTGGTCGGCTGCCTGATGATGGGCAACCTGATGAAGGAGTCCGGCGTTGTTGAGCGTATCACCAAGACCGCCGGCAATGAGCTGATGAACATCATCACGATCTTCCTCGGCTTCTCCGTCGGCTGCACCACCAACGCCGCCACCTTCCTGAACATCCAGACCGTTGAGATCATCGTTCTGGGCATCGTCGCCTTCGGTGTCGGCACCGCCGGCGGTGTTCTCCTGGGCAAGATCATGTGCCTTGTCACCCACGGCAAGATCAACCCGCTCATCGGCTCCGCCGGTGTTTCCGCCGTTCCCATGGCCGCCCGTGTTTCCCAGAAGGTTGGCCAGGAGTACAACCCCCGCAACTACCTGCTCATGCACGCCATGGGCCCCAACGTTGCCGGTGTTATCGGCTCCGCCGTTGCGGCTGGTATCCTGATCAATATGTTCGGCTGATACTGACATAAAAAGTAAGCACCCGCATGGTTCGCGCCATGCGGGTGCTTTTCTCTTTGGCTTCTCCCTCGGGGCTGCGCCCGCGCAACAAGCCGCCCCTTACAGGGGAGGTGGCCGAGCGTCAGCGATGGCCGGAGGGGCCTTGCCGCGTTCACTCCACCTCAAACCTCTCCCCGTCGATCTCGACCCATGCCACGGCCTCGGGGTCGAGGATGTCGTAGCTGTCAACACGCAAGGTCATCTGTCCGGAATTTTTGTTCTCGCGGCCATAGGAACCCTTGTAAAATTCCCCGTCCCAGCCGTAGGTCAACTCGGTGCCGTCGGCGCGGAACAGCTTTACGCGGGACTGCACATCGTATCGCGAGGTCCCGCCCAGCGGCAGACTGCCGTGATTCATGCCGATGACGCTGACCGCCAGCGGTTCAATACGAACCTCTTGAATGTCAAACGTTGCGTCGGGATATTGCTCGGCTTCTTCGTCGGTCATATCATAATGGAACCAGTGTCCACCCTTCAGCGCGATGGTTTTCTTCACATCCACTGTCAGTGTTGGGGGCGCATCCGGCAGCGTGATTTTTACGCTTGCCTTGGCGCTATAGTTTGTCAGGTCGCCGATATACAGTGTTCGATTGTTGCCTTTCTCGTACAAAAGAGGTATATCCACAAAGCAGGATAGCGTGTCGTTCTCGCTTGCTTCATAACGGCCATCCCACGGGCCGACGGCATAGCCGTTGATCGGCCCGACATCGACGTTGCTTGCGCCGTAGTCCCACTTCCGCTCGCTGGCGCCTTTGGGCTTGTACAGCGTAAAATTCGCGGTGTCCCACACCAAATCATCGGGCTCCATCCCTTGGGCGTTGTCTACATCATACAACACGCGCAGTGTGTACTGCCCCCGCAGCAGCGCCTTTACACTGACCGTGTGGCCGTTGATTTCGGCGGTCAGCGGTTCGTCCAGCACCTCGCCGTATTTCTGCACCAGTGCGTTCGTCTCGTTGGCGGCGCTCATAGGGTGGAAAAGCCCCAGCACCACCGCGCCCGCGGCCACCAAACACAGCGCTGCCGCCGCGGCTGCCAGCCGCCAGCCGCGCAAAACCCGGGGCTTCGGGCGGCGGGCCAGCACTTTTTGGCGCAGTGCTGCGGTTTCTTCCGCCGTCAGGGCGTCTGCCAGCGGCGGGTGGGCGTTCATCCAGCGTTCCAGTTCGGTCATAGGTCAGCCCTCCTTCAATAGCTTTTGCAGTGCCAGCCGTGCGCGGTGCAGCCGGGTGCGCACCGTTGCGGCAGGCATGTTGAAATGTACGCCCAGCTGGGCCGCCGTCTCGCCATACACGTACCTGCGCAGAAAAAGCTCCCCGTCGGGCGGCGGCAACGCCATGATCTGCGCCATCAGCTCGCGGGTTTCCAGCTCGCTTTCCAGCGCAACGGCCAGCTCGGCGTCGTCGCGGTCATCCAGCGGCAGCGTCTCGCCCCGGCGCAGCAGCGCACGGTAGCGGTCAATGGCGCACTGCCGCGCCGCCTGCACCACCAGCCGCCGTCGGTGGGCCTCGTCTGCGGGCAGGTGTGCCCCGCGCCAGAGTTTGTAAAATGTGTCGGCTTCGGCCTCCTCGGCGTCCTGCGGGTGGCCTGGCAGAATGGCCCGGCAGACGGACCGCACTGCGCCGCCGTAGTCCCGCAGCAGGGTGTCCAACTCGTGCTCTGTCATGGGCGTCGCCCCCTTTCATAAAGATTATACGACAAAAACGGGCGGGGTGTTTCAACTTTTTTGGCTTCTCCCTCGGGAGAAGCTGCCGCCCGCAGGCGGCTGATGAGGGCAAAAGATCGGAAGAGCACACGTCTGAACTCCAGTCAC
>ERZ810085.341-NODE-341-length-8567-cov-5.75082_pt1 | contig 8567 bp, 9 predicted proteins | sample MGYA00520346_ERZ810085 | MGnify/ENA primary metagenome ERZ810085 (study PRJEB31588, sample SAMN03398705) | human gut metagenome | study: EMG produced TPA metagenomics assembly of the PRJNA231909 data set (A prospective, longitudinal analysis of the...
TGCGGGGAGAGTGGAGTCCAGAGGTAGGGAGGGGGGATTCGAAACACCCCTCCCTACCTCTGGCCCGCGCGGAGCGCAAAGCCATTTGACCGAAAGAATAAAACCCGCCCCGCGCACAGGCGCGAGAAGTATTTCGAGAACCATTAGCCCTAATGAAAAAGCGCTCTGCCCCCGCGCGGAGCGCAAAGCCATTTGACCGAAAATAAAACGAATCACAAAGGAGAAACTATTATGCTGACGAGCAAACAGCGCGCCATTCTGCGCGGCAAGGCAAACACCATGGACCCCGTTTTTATCGTGGGCAAGGGTGAGATCGACGAGACCATGATCCAGGGCGTGAAGGACTGCCTCGACGCCCGGGAGCTCATCAAGCTCAAGGTGCTTGAGAGCAGCATGTACAACGCCCGCGAGGCCTCCGTCAAGCTGGCCGAGGCCACCGGCGCCGACTGCGTGCAGGTCATCGGCTCCAAGTTCGTGCTCTACCTCCAGAAAAAGAAGGACAGCGCCTACGCCGACCTGCTGAAGTAATGCGTATCCTGCTTTACGGCGGCTCCTTCGACCCGCCCCACTACGGCCACCTGAACAACCTCCGCGCCGCCGCTGCCCGGGTCTGCCCGGACCGCGTGGTGGTCATGCCGGCGGGCGTCTCCCCCTTCAAGCAGGGGACATCCGCCCCCGGCCCGCTCCGGGTGGAGATGTGCGGCTGCTTTGGGGAGCTGGCCCGGGAGATGGGCTTCGGCCTCGAGGTCAGCGGCTGGGAGGTGGAGCAGGCGGAGCAGGGCCGGAAAAATTACAGCGTCCTCACGCTGGAAAAGCTGGCCCGGGAGAATCCCGGCGATGAGCTGTACCTCGCCATCGGCAGCGATATGCTGCTGAGCTTCGACGGGTGGCACCGCTGGGAGGACATCCTTCGTCTGGCCCATCTGGTGGTCACGAGCCGGACTGTCGGCGACGACCCGGCTCTCCACGCCAAGGCCCGGCAGCTGGACGCTTCCGGCGCGCGCATCCTGTTCGCGCCGGTGGAGGCGCTGCCCATGGCGTCCAGCGTCCTCCGCACCCGCCTCGCCGCCGGTGAGGAATGTGAAAACGAGCTTCCGGCCTCGGTGCGCCGGGTCATCCGGCGCGAGGGGCTGTACACCAAAGGAGACGAAGTCACAAATGAATCAGAAACAGGCAAAAGAGCTTGTGCGCAGCCGGCTGAGTGACAAGCGCTACGAGCACACCCTGAACGTGAAAAAAATGGCCGTCAGGCTGGCGAAGCGCTACGGTGTCGATGAGGACAAGGCTGCGCTGGCCGCCCTGCTCCACGACTCGGCCAAGGAGATCTCCAAGGATGAGATGCGGGAACTGATGCGGCAGTATCCCCAGTACGCCGAGGGCGGGGAAGAGCGGCCTGCCCCTGTCTGGCACGGCATCTGCGCGGCCATCCTCGCCCGCACCCGGTGGGGCGTGGAGGATGAGGCCATCCTTTCCGCCATCGCCTGCCACACGGCGGGCAAGGCCGGGATGTCGAAGCTGGACAAGGTGGTCTATCTGGCCGACATGACCAGCAAAGAGCGGGACTGGCCGGGCGTCGGCAAGCTGCGGAAGCTGGAAATGAAAGACCTCGACGCCGCCATGCTGGCTGCGCTGAAACAGACCAACGATTTCGTCCTCTCCCAGGGCAAGCCGCTGGACCCCCAGTCCGCTGCCGCCTATGAGGACATCCTGTCCCATCAGAAGAGAGAATGCTGATTGCGAATCGTGGGGAAGAATGGTATACTAAAGAGTACAAAACCCTGAACAGGAGTTTTTCGGCCGACAGCCGACTCCCCAAAACGCTTGGAAGGAATAAGATGGAATGAGTCAGACTCCGCGTCATATCAAGACAGACCGTTCACTCAACCGCCCGACGGAGCGGCGGGCCGAAAAGGCTCCTGCATCCCGGCCCGTGCAGCCTGCCCAGCCGGACTTCTTTGCAGAGGAAAAGCCCGCCCCCGCAGAGCCTCCCCGCCGCCGCAAAAAGAAGAAAAAAACCCCGCTCTGGCTCCCGCTGGCTGTGACGCTGGCGGTGCTGGCCGTCATCTCGGGCGTGGTGGTGTATGCCGTCGGCATGGTGGGCAGGGTGGAAGAGAACCTCCGTCCGGAGGAGGACGCCCCCTCCATCACCGAGGAGATCCAGACCCTCGAGGAGTACAAGGGCGATGTGGTCAACATCCTCGTCTGCGGCATCGACTATGAGGAAGGCCGCAACTACTCCAACGACCCCACCTCCAACGACGGCATGACGGACATGATCCTCTACTGCCAGTTCGACATCAAGGGCGGCGCGCTGCGGATGCTCCAGATCCCCCGCAACAGCCTCGTGACCACCAAGAGCCGCAAAGTCACCCTTTCCAACGGCAAGACCTACGCCGCCACCAACTACCAGATAAACTCCGTGGCCCTCTCCAACGGCGGCAGCATTGCCGCTCTGGCGGAGGTCATCTACGACCAGTACAAGCTGCCCGTCGATTACTACGTGACGGTGGATATGCAGGCTCTGGTGGAGATGGTGGACAACTTCGGCGGCATCGAGGTCTATATCCCCCACGATATGTCCTTTGCGGGCAGCGCCCTCAAGCAGGGCTACCGCAATCTGGACGGCACATCGGCGGAGTTCTTCGTCCGCTGCCGCCACGGTCAGGGCTACTCCAACTCCGACATCGACCGCCTGAACATGCAGCGCTACTTCTACGCCGGTCTGTTCAAGCGGGTGCGCAGCATGGGCATCACCGATGTGCTCAACCAGCTGCCCCTCGTCTTCAACAACTATATCCACACGGATATGGACCTGACCACCATCGCAAAGATGCTGGTGTCCTTCACCCGCATCGACAGCGCCAACATCATGCTGGCACAGACCCCCGTCTTCATGGGTGTGCCGAACGTGGGCGTGACCGATACCTCTGACGGCTACTCCTGCGTGGTGCCGGACGCCGGCTCCATCGCAGAGCTGCTCAACACCTATTTCCGCAGCTATACCGGCCCGGTGAGCGCCAGCGAGCTGAACCTCGTGACCAACGACTGGCCCCACGGCACCGCCTCCACCAGCGCCAACGTCCAGTTCGTGGGCCAGCTGGATAAGCAGTCGGACGACGCCATCCTCAGCGGCAACACCGACGTGGCGGGCGCTACCACCACCGACGGTCAGCCGGCCGGACAATGATAAGGAGAAAAATCTATGGATAAGAACATCGACAGCAAGACCCTTGCCATTGAGATCGCAAAGATCCTCGACAAGAAGAAGGCTCAGGACGTGCGGGTGCTCAAGGTGGACAGCCTGACCGTCCTCACCGACTACTTCGTCATCGCCTCCGGTACCTCCACCACCCAGGTGGGCTCTCTGGCCGACGAGGTGGAGTATGAGCTCTCCCAGAGCGGCATCGAGCCCCACACCACGGAGGGCTTCGACTCCAAGAACTGGGTGCTGCTGGACTATTCCAGCGTCATCGTCCACATCTTCGTCCCCAACACCCGCACCTACTACGACCTCGAGCACCTGTGGGCCGACGGTGAGCCCATCGACATCTCGGAGTACCTGACCCCGGATAACAGTCTGTGATTTGTAAGGAAAACGGCCTTGCCCTCTCCGTCAGCGCTGCGCGCTGCCACCTCTCCCAAAGGGAGAGGCTTCTGGCTCCCCCTTTGGGGGAGCTGGACGCGAAGCGGCCTGAGAGGGCAAGCCGCCTGAATATTTTGTAGCAAAGAAAGTCTGGAGCTGATTACAAAAATGAAGTATGATTACAAGGCCGTGGAAGCCAAGTGGCAGAAGGTGTGGGAGGACGAAAAGACCTTCCACGCTGAGATCGACCACAAGAAGCCCAAGTTTTATGCACTGGTGGAGTTCCCGTATCCCTCGGGCGCGGGCCTGCACGTCGGCCATCCCCGCAGCTACACTGCGCTGGATGTCGTGAGCCGCAAGCGCCGCCAGAACGGTTATAACGTGCTCTACCCGATGGGCTGGGACGCTTTCGGCCTGCCCACCGAAAACTTCGCCATGAAGAACCACATCCATCCGGCCATCGTCACCAAGAAGAATGTTGACCACTTCCGGGAGCAGCTCAAGGCACTGGGCTTCTCCTTCGATTGGGACCGTGAGATCAACACCACCGACCCCGAGTATTATAAGTGGACCCAGTGGATCTTCCTGCAGCTGTACAAGAAGGGCCTCGCCTACAAGAAGGAAATGAACGTCAACTGGTGTACCGGCTGCAAGTGCGTGCTGGCAAACGAGGAAGTCGTCAACGGAGTCTGCGAGCGCTGCGGCAGCGAGGTCGTCCACCGCGTCAAGAGCCAGTGGATGCTGAAGATCACCGCCTACGCGGACAAGCTCATCGACGGTCTGGACGGTCTGGATTACATCGAGCGCGTCGCCACCCAGCAGAAGAACTGGATCGGCCGCAGCCACGGCGCAGAGGTCAACTTCGGCACCACCGCCGGCGACACCCTGACCGTCTACACCACCCGCTGCGACACCCTGTTCGGCGCTACCTACATGGTCGTCTCTCCCGAGCACGCCATCCTCAAGGAGTGGCTGGAAAAGGGCATCATCAAGAATGCCGACGCCGTCAAGGCTTATCAGGCCGAGGCTGCCCGCAAGAGCGACTTCGAGCGCAGTGAGCTGAACAAGGAAAAGACCGGCGTCCAGCTGGAAGGCGTCAGGGGCATCAACCCCGTCAACGACAAGGAGATCCCCATCTTCATCTCCGACTACGTTCTGGCTACCTACGGCACCGGCGCCATCATGGCCGTGCCTGCCCACGATACCCGCGACTGGGAGTTCGCCAAAAAGTTTGGCCTGCCCATCATCGAGGTCGTCAAGGGCAGCACCCCCTCCAACCTCGACGAGGCTGCCTTCACCGATGTGGCCACCGGTACGCTGGTCAACTCCGGCTTCCTCGACGGCCTGTCTGTCACCGACGCCAAGAAAAAGATGATCGAGTGGCTGGAAGCCAACGGCAAGGGCCGGGATAAGGTCAACTACAAGCTCCGCGACTGGGTATTCAGCCGTCAGCGCTACTGGGGCGAGCCTATCCCCATGGTCAAGTGCGAGAAGTGCGGCTGGCAGCCCCTGCCCGAGAGCAGCCTGCCTCTGACCCTGCCCGACATCACCGACTTTGAGCCGGGTCCCGACGGTGAGTCTCCGCTGGCCCGCCACACCGACTGGGTCAGGACCACCTGTCCCTGCTGCGGCGGCCCCGCGACCCGCGAGACCGACACTATGCCTCAGTGGGCCGGTTCTTCCTGGTACTTCCTGCGCTATATGGACCCCCACTGCAAGGACGCCCTCGCTTCCAAAGAGGCGCTGGAATACTGGTCTCCGGTGGACTGGTACAACGGCGGCATGGAGCACACCACCCTGCATCTGCTCTACAGCCGTTTCTGGCATAAGTTCCTGTACGACATCGGCGTCGTGCCTTCTCCGGAACCCTACCAGAAGCGCACCGCTCACGGTATGATCCTGGGCCTGAACCCCCACAGCTTCGTCAACCTGCCCGCTGAGGAGCAGGAGAAGCTGCTGAAGGAGTACGGCAGCCAGAAGGCCGCTGAGAAGGCTCTGGAAGAGAAGTACGGTGAGATGGCCCGCCACCCCATCGTCAAGATGTCCAAGTCTCTGGGCAATGTCATCAACCCCGACGAGGTCGTGGACCAGTACGGTGCCGACACCATGCGTCTGTACGAGATGTTCATGGGCGACTTCGAGCAGGCCGCACCCTGGCAGACCTCTGCCATCGCCGGCTGCAACCGCTTCCTCGACCGCGTGTGGGCTCTGTCCGACAAGCTGGTGGAGGGCGAGGGCTATCGTCCCCAGCTGGAGACCCTGCTGCACCAGACCATCAAGAAGGTGGGCGCTGACATCGAGGGCCTGAAGATGAACACCGCCATTGCACAGCTCATGACTCTGGTCAACGCCCTGTACGACAACGGCGGCGCTACTAGGGCCGAGTTCGAGACCGTCGTCCAGCTGCTGAACCCGTTCGCTCCCCACATGACCGAGGAGCTGTGGGAGAAGCTGGGCCACAGCCACGACGAGCAGCTGGCCTACTACCCCTGGCCCAAGTACGAAGAGGCCAAGTGCGTTGAGAGCACGGTTGAGATCGCAGTACAGGTCAACGGCAAGGTCAAGGCCCGTCTGAAGGTGGCCGCAGACATCACCTCTGCGGACGCCATCGCCGCCGCAAAGGCTGACCCGGCTGTCGCCGAGGCTCTGTCCGGCAAGACCGTGGTCAAGGAGATCTACGTCAAGGGCCGTCTGGTCAATCTGGCTGTCAAAGGCTGAGCCCTCTCAGGCGCTTCGCGCCAGCTCTCCCAAAGGGAGAGCCATTGGCATGCCGGGCCGGTTCCAGCGAAACGAGCAAAGTGGATCTGGTCGGAAACAGCTGGGCCCTGCGGTGTGAGCCACACGGCAGAGTGGAAAGAAAAAGTTTCAAAAAAACTTTCTGAAAAAGGTTGACGAACGCATGAAAATGCGCTATACTGTCTACTGTTAGTTACCATGTAACAACGAAATTCCTGCCTCACGGTCCAAGGGAGGGAATAAGATGTCGGAAATTCGTGTTAAAGAGGGCGAGTCGCTGGAGAGCGCACTGCGTCGCTTCAAGCGTAGCACTGCCCGCAGCGGTGTGCTCGCAGAGGTCCGTAAGCGCGAGGCTTACGAGAAGCCGTCTGTTAAGCGCAAGAAGAAGTCCGAAGCAGCCCGCAAGCGTAAGTTCAAGTAATTAACTGCTTGGAATCGCATTGTTGCTTTAGATTTCAAACGCGTTGCTAACGCCGATGTAGGGGAGCCTGTATTGCAGGCTCCCCTATTTTCATTGCAGGGAGAAATACTATGCTCATCACCCCCGAATATGTGTTCAAGGATGTTACCCACATCACCCCGGAGTTTCTGGCGGGCAAGGGCATCCGCGCCCTCGTGCTGGATGTCGACAACACCCTGACCGCTGACCGCAGTCAGGAGCTGCCGGACGAAGTGGCCGGGTGGCTGGCTCAGATGAAGGAAGCCGGCATCGGCCTCACCATCGTCTCCAACGGTGCGGAGAAGCGCGTCCGGCCCTTCGCCGAGAAACTGGGCCTCGCGTACCTCTACCGTTCCGCCAAGCCCCTGCCCTTCGCGCTGATGGTGGCCCGCCGCCGGATGGGCGTGAAGCGGAAGCAGATGGCCATGGTGGGCGACCAGCTCTACGCCGACCGGATGGCGGCGGCCCTCTACGGCATCCCGGGCCTAATGGTCATTCCCCGCGGCCCCGACCTCGGCGCGCAGGTGGTGCTCAAGCGCAAGTGGGAAAAGCGCCACTGGCAGGAGTATTATGACCGGGGAGGGAAGACGCTGTGAGCGAGTGGCATATCCGGTTCGGCACTGCCGGCACCAGCGACAGCTTCGAGGCGAAGGGCTACAAGTCCAGCCTCGACATCCCCGCCTACACGGCAGAGATGGGGCTGGACGCTTTCGAGTACCAGTGCGGCCACGGCGTCCGCCTCGGGGTGGACAAGGCCGGGAAGATGGCCGCAGACGCCGCAGAGCGGGGCATCCTGTTCAGCGTCCACGCGCCTTATTATATCAGTATGTCCAGCCTCGAGGAAGAAAAGCGGCTGAACAGCGTCCGCTATCTGCTCCAGAGCGCCGAGGTCTGCCGCGCGCTGGGCGGAAAACGCATCATCTTCCACTCGGGCAGCTGCGGCAAACAGAGCCGCGAAGCCGCCCTCGAAAAGGCGCTGGACACCATGCGCCGTGCCGTGGAAGCGCTGGACGAAGCCGGTTACGGCGATATGACTCTCTGCCCGGAGACCATGGGCAAGATCGGCCAGCTGGGTACGCTGGACGAAGTATTGGCCCTCTGCGGGGTGGACAAGCGCATCACGCCCTGCATCGACTTCGGCCACCTGAACGCCCGGACGCTGGGCGGCATCCGGTCCAGGGCCGACTACGCCGACATCCTCGACCGGATGGATGAGGTGCTGGGGGACGAGCGCGCCCGGCGGTTCCACGTCCACTTCTCCCGCATCGAGTTCTCTGCCGGCGGCGAGAAGCGCCACTGGACCTTTGCTGAGACCCAGTTCGGCCCGGAGCCGCAGCCCCTGATGGAGCTGCTGGCAGAGCGCCGCCTCGAGCCGGTCGTCATCTGCGAGAGCGCCGGTACGCAGGCCGAGGACGCGCAGGCGATGCAGAGGATGTACGAGGCGGCGAGGGGGTGATCTCTCAGGCGCTTCGCGCCAGCTCTCCCAAAGGGAGAGCCTTCAACGGCTTTACCCCACACTTTTTGTCATTTTCATCGTCTTTTTTACCGAAACCCCTTGCCAAATGGCGCGGGATTGGGTAAAATAAATAGAGATATGCGTAATGCATCTGAGACATTAAACTAATGGAGGAATTCCTATGATTTCTGCAGGCGAGTTTCGCAATGGCGTGACCTTTGAGCAGGACGGCCAGGTTCTTCAGGTCGTTGAGTTCCAGCACGTCAAGCCCGGCAAGGGCGCTGCCTTTGTCCGCACCAAGACCAAAAACGTCATCACCGGCTCTGTGGTTGAGACCAGCTACAACCCGACCG
>ERZ810085.346-NODE-346-length-8516-cov-4.90829_pt1 | contig 8516 bp, 3 predicted proteins | sample MGYA00520346_ERZ810085 | MGnify/ENA primary metagenome ERZ810085 (study PRJEB31588, sample SAMN03398705) | human gut metagenome | study: EMG produced TPA metagenomics assembly of the PRJNA231909 data set (A prospective, longitudinal analysis of the...
TTTCCCTACACGACGCTCTTCCGATCTGGATCTTCCTGAGCCACATTGCCCAGTTGGTCTTCAGTCAAATAAGCGGTAACATCAGCATCTTCAATGCAAGATGTAAGCAGGCCCCCAGCAAGAAGCACCTGCATCATATATTTCATTATCTTCATATACAATTTTATTTTTTAGTTTAGAATGTAAGGTTGATACCTCCGGAAATCACACGCATCGGAGAATAGCCTCCATATTCATCATCAGAACCAGCCATTGCCACACGAGGGTCAAATCCCTGACGTTTGGACCACAAGCCGAGATTATCTGCCGTAGCATAGATACGCAGTTTCTCAACACCCAATTTCTGCGTCAGGTTCTTCGGCAATGTGTAGCCCAAAGTGATGTTACGGATGCTGAAGTAGCTGGCCTTTATCAGATTGAGGTCTGATTGCTGAGTGAAAGAGTTGGAAGCATTGTCAGCATTCCAAATAGGAAGTGAACCTTGACCGGTCTCAGGGTTGAATGTTTTCCACATATCCTTATTATGACCTACGTAGAATGAGGAGCTCATGCCGGACAGATAAGAATAGTCATAAGCATAGCCACCAATTTGGAAAGCCGTTGCTATAGAAAGGTCAATTCCCTTGTAAGAGAAAGTAGTGCTCAAACCACCGTTGAAATCGGGCAGTGCAGATTTTCCAATGAAGTAGCGGGTTGCGTCTGCATAAGTGGTGGTGGTAGTACGGCCTGTCACTTCCCCTTTCTCGTTTGTCTCATCCATGTACCACATGGCATTTCCTTTTTCGTCCATGCCGGCATACATATAAGTATAGTATTCAAAGCGGCTCTTACCTTCGCGCAGGTTGAACGGACCGGAAGTGATACCATTTTCACGGTTTTCTTCGGGCAGTGTCACGATGCGGTTCTTGTAGTGAGATCCCACGAGCGATACCGTCCACTTTAGGTCGGGCTGATTGAAAATATCCACATTCACTTCAAACTCTATACCAGTGTTTTTCATCGCACCCAGGTTTTCCCAATTATACGGACGTCCGGCTGTAGAGTAAGCTACAGGGCGCTTGAAGAGCATATCGTCTGTACGACGATAAAAATATTCGAATGAACCGTATACTCTGTCGAATAGACGGAAATCTACTCCCACGTCAAAAGTCTTCTGCTTTTCCCAAGTCAAGTCCGGATTACCGTAGAATTCCGGTGAATAACCCAACTCTGAACCATTCCAAGTAACTGTGTATTGGTCTTGATAAGGCGTGTACACATAGGCATAGTCATACTCCGAAAGGATGCTTTCATTACCTTGGGTACCATAAGACGCACGCAGTTTCAAGTCGTTCAACCAAGAGTTTGTACCCTCCATGAATGCTTCGTTGGAAATACGCCAAGCGGCACCTACCGACCAGAAATTACCCCAGCGGTCCAAGAAGCGGGAAGTACCGTCGCGACGGAAGGCTGCAGAAAGATAATATTTGTTGCTATAGTCGTAGTCTGCCATACCGAAATACCCCTCGATGTTATGGTTTGCCGTGTAGCTGTTAATGTATTGCATTTGTCCACCGTTGTCCAGTTCCGGATTGTTCGGATTAAAGAAATTGGTCTTCTGTCCTGCTAAATACTGATATTCATACTTATAGTACTCGTGACCTATCTTGGCCGACAAGTGGTGGTTATCGCCAAAAACATTGCTGTAGGCCAGAATCTGGTTGAAGTTGGTAGTCGTAGTGTTGTAGCTTCCTTTTGTACCACGACCACCGAAAGACTGTCCGTCACCGATGAGCGGAGTGTAGAATACTGTCTGGCTACTGTTCGTGAAATCATAACTGTAGTTTGCTGTAAACTTGAAATTCTTCAAGAACGAGATTTCCAGATACGAGCGTGAAGTCAGATTATTGTACACAGTTTCACGAATATCCTCTTTCATATTGGCTATCACATTCTGGTTAGTAGCCGTAGGACGTTTAGATGTACCGTCTGTCTCACCGTTTCCGGCATCATACATAGGACTTCCGTCCTCATAATATTTCATATTACCTTCTGCATCATAGGCATGAACCGGGAAGATGGGAGCCCAAGAACGTGCCACCTCAAAAGGATTGGAGGCAGCTCCGGCATTCTCTTGTACACCATTCTGAGTTGCTTTGGAATAGCCTACATTGGTACCTACCTTCAACCAGGATTTCAACTGAGAGTTAACGTTGGCACGAGCCGTAAAGCGCTCATAAGAAGAACCTAGCACATAAGAGTCATTGTCCAGAAAGCCCATAGATACATAGTAATCTGTGCGGTCATTACCACCCGATGCAGATACATTATACTCTTGACGGAAGGCATTGTCGAACAAGGCATCGGCAAACGAATCATTATAACGCAGACGTGCATTGGGGTTAAGTTTTCCATCTGGTGTTACCAGATACTCTCCTTGCGGGATGATATAAGCATTGTAATTACCCAGTTCGCCCAGCAAATCCTGACTGGCTGCTAAATTAGAGTCTTCAATGGATTTTCCAGCCGCCCAATAGGTGTTACGAAGACCATACCAAGACAAACGGTAGAACTCTCCCGGATCAGTAGCCATATCATAGTCCTTGTACGCACGCTGTGCCACACCCCAGGAGCCGTTAAAGTTGATGGCCACCTTGTCTTTGCGTCCGGTCTTGGTAGTAATCATGACCACACCACCTGCTGCACGGGAACCATACAAAGAGTTGGATACAGCATCTTTCGACACGTTCACTGAAGCAATGTCTGTAGGGTTGATGTCCGACAACTTGCCGTTGAAGGGCACACCATCTACTACAATCAGTGCATTGTTGCTGGCCGAAATAGAACCGATACCGCGTAATACGATATTGGCATCTTGTCCCGGCTGGCCGGAAGAACTTACAACTTGCAAACCAGCCACAGCTCCTTCTAATGCATTGGACACGGATGTAGCTTGTGAATTACTGATAATCTCATTCTTTACACTGCTGATAGAACCCACCAAATCTTGTTTACGTTTAGTGCCATAAGCCACTACTGTTACTTCATCAAGTATCTCTGTATCAGGCATCATAACCACTTTTACGCTCGGTTTGATTACCACTTCTTGAGTCTTCATACCGATGTACGAAATCACCAGAGTTTTCGCGGAACTACAACACTCTTATTTTATTAATAATCAAGCGATTATACCATGTAATAGAAATCACTATAGCGAAATTTCCTTTCTCACAAGGTGTATGTATAGGGGTACAATGTATAAAACCTTACTGCTGTGATACTATTTGTTGGATTAATGACTTGGTTATCATATATATATCATAAAGTTAATACGTTGCTTAAAGATTTTAAATGATTCTTCCTCTTATATGAAGAATATCTTTTGTCAACATCTATCATCCTAGCTGCTTTCAATGAAGCATTTACTCTACATTGTCATTTTATTAGCGAAAGTACTAAAGTCTATGTAAAAGAATATTTCAATAGCTTCAAAAAACAGTAAACTCAAAACTTTGTGATTAGCTAAACAATCAAGACAACTGTTGTTTCTTCATAACAGTTTTCATCATTTTTGCTTCCACACTTCCACCCGCTCCTTGTATCCCTCTATTCATCGGCATTACAGACGCTGTGGAAGCAATGCAAAAGTGTGGAAGCAAAATTTGCTTCCACACCTCCAATCAGTCTTAAATATTGATAACACACCAATGTCAATCTTCTATTTACACTATACTATACTTAATTGATTCTCAGCAATTTCTTACTGCAAAATTTTGCAAACCTATTGCAGCGATACTGCAAAGCTGTTGCAGTGGTACTGCAAACTAATATGCAGCGCGGCTGCAAGCAATATGCAGTGATACTGCAAACAATATGCAGTGGTACTGTAAAACGTATGCAGTAAGTTTGCAGCGAGCAAACTGAAACTGAATAGTGAATGAACAGACTTTAAAGGAGAAGTATATGACTAACGATATGAAAGTGTAGTATTGGCTATGCTAAGTTCGTGTTTTTTTAGGCAAAGGCATGAGTGCATGGTTCTTTTCTAAATCATGCACTATAGTCATATCCATTACATTTGTATACACTTGTGTGGTTTTAACACTTTTATGCCCCAATAATTTTTGCACCGTTGTAATGTTTACTCCATTATAAATCAATAGAGTTGCATTAGTATGGCGAGCAGTGTGAAATGAAATTTTTTTTGATAAACCAGCTAGGCGGGAAATCACAATTAAATCCTTGTTCACATTAGAGTTATCCCTTAAATGAAAGAAGCTTTGTAAGTCATCCCGATATTTGTCCAGAATAACAAGCCCTTTTCCTTCGAATAAGAGATAAAGAGGTAATCTGACTTCTGTACTCGTCTTTATGGATTTATAAATTAGCCAGGTTTCTTGACGAATCTCCACGATGTTATCGGGTGATAAACTGATAAAATCAGAATATCTCATTCCTGCATAGCAACAAAACAAGAATGCATCTAAAGTCTTTTGCAATTTAGTATATCTGCCAGCCAAGCTTAATTTCTCCAACTTCTCCAACTCTTCAGGAGATAAGTGCGTATGCTTGTTTTCTATAGTTTTAATCTTGTACTTTCGAAAAGCGTATTTTTGTATCTCCATATAATCCTTGTTGATGGCGACATTTATATGTCGCTTCAGATGCTTCATATGTTTGGCTATCGTATTTGTGTGATAACCTCTTGATTGCAAGAAATATTCAAAGGAGGATATGAATTCGAATGTTAAATCAGAAAAGGTTACATCCTTTTTGAACTGTTGTAATAATGAAAGAGTGGAGAGATGATTTCGTTTTGTACTTTCTTTCAGAGCAGAGTTTGCTATCTCTTGCCTAAAAAAAGGAATAAAAGAGGTTTTGTTTTCGCTTGTGCTCAAAACATCCTTTAGTAACTCTAATGAAATACGCCTTCCTTGCTGCCACAATTCCAACTCTTTTTTTTCTATCATAGCCATGAACTCATATATCAATCTATTCAGCGCATCTGCATTAGGATGATTCTTCACAATAAGCTTTTTATTGTCCCACTGTTCTGGCTTTAAATAAACTTTGGTTGAAAAATACTTTTTCTTTCTGTCCAAATAGGCTTCTACTTGTACCAATGCCATTCCTTTTTTATTCAGGCTTCTTTTTCTGTTGTACACTAGATTGTAAATAATCTTACTCATTTTACTTGATTTTAATTAATACCAATAACAAATAAGACGATATTCTGTGCTCGATGGGATTAGAATAAGAATTAATATCTCTAAAAAGTGTCTTTTTGTGTTTAGCTATTAATCGGTATTTAGCCTCCGGGAACTCTCAATTTGTTTCAAAATCAGGTCCGTTCTCTGTTTTAGCGGCTTATTTATTAACCATTTTGTTTTAAAATATGTGTATTTCTTGGAAAAATCATCCTAAAAGAGGGAATCATAGTGATAGTAAACATAAGCCAGTTTAGGTTTTTTAAGTGTGAAAAATCTGTTATTAAGCATAAAGTGGCATGTTTAATTAACAAATTGATAGATTTACAAGTTTTTTTCAATAAAATAGTTGTTCGTTTCAGTTTTATTAATATATTTGCACTTTGTTAGAGTAAAGAAACAATTAATGTAAAGTTAAACTTTAAGAGAGAATTTATGAAAAGAAAATTAATGCTGTTATTGGCCTGTCTTTTTGTCGGAATAGGCCTAGTAACTGCCCAAACCCAGAAGGTTACAGGTGTTGTAATTTCTGAAGAAGACGGGCAGCCAGTTATTGGAGCCTCTGTATTGGTAAAAGGTACACAAATTGGTGCTATTACCGGTGTAGATGGTGATTTTACATTACCAAACGTACCAAGTTCCGCGAAAACTCTGGTAATTTCGTATATTGGTATGCAGACCCAGGAGGTGGCAATAAAATCCAGCGTAAAAGTGGTGATGAAGTCTGATACTGAGATGCTTGATGAGGTAATGGTGGTTGCTTTCGGTACAGCAAAGAAGTCTGCATTTACGGGTTCGGCTAAGGTGGTTGGTACCGAAAAGCTGGAGCAGTCGCAAGTGACGAATGTTACCGATGCTTTGGCAGGTGCTGTGCCGGGTGTGACATTGACTTCCAATGACGGTGCTCCAGGTGCAAAATCATCCATCAAGATTCGTGGTTTTAGTTCTATCAATGCAAAGAATGACCCTCTGATTATTGTGGACGGCGCTCCTTATAGCGGTGACATTAATAATATCAATCCTAACGACGTTGAGTCAATGACAGTATTGAAGGATGCGGCTTCCAATGCTCTTTACGGTGCTCGTGGTGCTAATGGTGTAATTATCATCACTACCAAAAGAGCCAATATGTCGGGAGAGGCTAAGGTGACTTTTGATGCTAAGTGGGGTGCTAACACTCGAGCTTTGCAGAAATATGAAGTGATTGACAATCCTGGCATGTACTACGAGATGCATTATCGTGCCATGAACAATTATTATAAGTCAACGGGAATGAATGACCAAGCTGCATGGCTTGAGGCAAACAAGAATCTGTTTGGCTCCAACGGTGGATTGGGATACAATGTATATACGGTTCCCGATGGGCAATTCCTCATCGGTCAGAACGGTAAGCTTAATCCCAACGCCACATTGGGTAGAGTTGTGAATTATAAAGGACGTGACTATCTGCTGACTCCGGATGATTGGGAAGATGTGGGAATGCGTACCGGTCTGCGTCAGGAATACAACTTCTCGGTGAGCGCAGCCAATGAAAAGTCCTCTTTCTATGTTTCTTTAGGTTATCTTGGAAATGAGGGTATCACTGAAGGCTCTGACCTGAAACGTTTGACAGGCCGTTTGAAAGCCGACTATCAGGCAAAGAAGTGGTTGAAGATTGGTGGTAATATGGGATATGCACGTTTTGATTCTAACTCGTTGAGTAACAATGGTACCAGTTCGTCTACCGGTAATATATGGGCGTTTGTTACCCAAATGGCTCCCATCTATCCCGCCTACGTGCGCAATGCTGACGGCAGCATCATGGTGGATAATAATGGTATTGGAATGATGGACTACGGTAGTGGTATCAATGCAGGTATGCAGCGTCCTTTCATTGCTGATGCCAACCCTATTCTAGACAATAAACTAAATACCAGAAACTCTGAAGGAAATGCCATTAACGGCAACGCCTTTGTAGATATAACTCCTATAGAAGGCCTGAAGGTGACATTCAATGGTGCTTTCAACTTGGATGAGACACGTCATAGTTACGTTTACAATCCTTACTACGGGCAGTTCGACTCCACTGGCGGTACAGTGAGTAAGTATCATACACGTACTTACGATTACAACCTGCAACAACTTGTTTCTTATGCCCGTTCGTTTGGCGACAATAACTTCGATATTCTTTTAGGTCACGAATATTATGATTATCGCTACTATGAACTTGGGGCCAGCAAGTCGCAGATGTTCTCTCAAGGCAATAAGGAATTGGACGGTGCCATTATCGACGGACAAGGTGCTTCTTCCTATAAAGAGCGTCGTAACAATGAAGGTTTCTTCGGCCGTTTGCAATACAATTATGACGAACGCATCTTCGGCTCGGCTTCTTTGCGTCGTGATGCTTCCAGCCGTTTCCATCCGGACCATCGCTGGGGTACATTCTGGTCGGTAGGCGGTGCGTGGCTTATCAACAAAGAAAGCTGGTTTGATGCTTCATGGGTGCAGGAACTGAAGCTGAAGGCTTCTATTGGTTCACAAGGTAATGACAATATCGGTGACTTCCTCTATACGGATAGATTTAACATTATCAACTCTAACAACAGCCTTGGTACTTCATTTAAATCTAAGGGCACTAAAGACATCACTTGGGAAACCAACACTAACTTCAATATCGGTGCAGAGTTCCAGTTGTGGAACCGTGTAACCGGTAGCATCGAGTACTACAGACGTAAGACTTCGGATATGTTGTTCTCATTTACCGTGGCTCCATCATTGGGTTATGCTTCCTATATGGACAACGTTGGTAACATGGTCAATAGTGGTGTGGAAATGGACTTCAATGTGAATATCTTCGATACACGTAACTTTACGTGGGATGTGAATGTGAACATTTCAACCTTGAAGAACCGTATTACGATGCTTGATCCTGATAAGTTGATTACTACTGAGTATACAGCTGATGGAAAAGGATATAAGGGCTATTCTAACGGAAGCTTCTTCATTGGTGAGGATTTGTCTATGTTTACATGGCGCTTGAAGGAGTATGCCGGAGTGAATGAAAAGGGTGAGTCTTTGTTCTATAAGAATGTCAAGGACGAGGCCGGCAATATCACCGGACGTGAAACGACTACGAATCATGCTCAGGCTGACTATTACATCACAGAGGAAAGCTCAATACCTAAGGTGTATGGTGGTTTCGGTACCAAACTGAAAGTATATGGCGTGGACTTCGGCATAAACTTCACTTACCAGATTGGTGGTAAGCAATATGATGGTACGTATGCTTACTTTATGTCGTCACCTTATGGTACGGCTGGTTACAACTACCATAAGGATTTGCTGAACTCA
>ERZ810085.400-NODE-400-length-7942-cov-5.45366_pt1 | contig 7942 bp, 9 predicted proteins | sample MGYA00520346_ERZ810085 | MGnify/ENA primary metagenome ERZ810085 (study PRJEB31588, sample SAMN03398705) | human gut metagenome | study: EMG produced TPA metagenomics assembly of the PRJNA231909 data set (A prospective, longitudinal analysis of the...
GACGCTCTTCCGATCTAGCAGGAACCCGACCGGAAGCAACCTGGTCTCGGTAACGGAAAAGGCACGCGCCAATCCGTTTGACGAGAACGAACTGAAACCCATGAACAAACAACTTAAAGACTTACTGGCATGAAAAAGATTCATTATACAGACAGGTACCTGCTCAATCCCTACCATCCCGTGACCGTCTTCGTAATCGGTGCGGGCGGAACAGGCTCACAGGTGGCCACCGGCCTGGCGCGGATGAGCGTGGCATTACAGGCGCTAGGACATCCGGGACTGCACGTGACGGTCTTCGACCCCGATACCGTTACGGAAGCGAACATCGGACGCCAGCTGTTCAGCGGATCGGAACTCGGATTGAACAAGGCTGCGGCACTCGCGACCCGCATCAACCGTTTTTTCGGCTTCTCGTGGGAGGCAAAGGGGCAGCGTTATCCGCAGAAAGCCTCCGCAGACCGGGAAGAGCCCGCCCTGGCGAACATCATCGTCACCTGTACCGACAACATCCGTTCCCGGATGAACCTCTGGCGGTTCCTGAAGAGACACCGGGAACACACTTCCAACAACGAGCGGTCACCCATATACTGGATGGACTTCGGCAATGCCCGGACCACCGGACAGGTTCTGATAGGGAACATCCGTGGCAAGATTCTCCAGCCCGTCTCCAACGAATACCTGCCCATTCCCCGCATGAATGTCATTACCGAAGAGGTTCGCTACTCCACCATCAAGGAAAAGGATTCGGGACCGAGCTGCTCGCTGGCGGAAGCCTTGCAGAAGCAGGATCTTTTCATCAATTCCATACTGGCACAAACCGGCTGCGACATCCTGTGGCGTATGCTCAGGGAAGGGAGGACATTCTACCGGGGAGCCTATCTCAATCTCGATACCCTACGGATAAATCCCATTCCGGTATAGACAACAACCGTCAGTTTCCTTTTATGCATGGCAAGGATGCATAAAAGGAAACTGACGGTTCCTGATTGTTCCCGCCGTGCGGTTCAGCCTTTCAGCCTCACGGCACTTGCCACTCCCTTGTCTGTCATGACCAGCTCGTACCTGTCCAGCCTTTCATAGAGCTTGCCCAATGTCTTGCATCCATATCTCCTGACCTTGAATTTGGGCATCATTTTTTTTAATGCGCCGCCGATCAGTGAAAGGGAAACCTCCTCTTTGCCGTCAGCCGCCTGCCGGAAAGCCTTGTCGAAATACTCCATGTCCCTTTGGATAAAAAATTCGGGAGTATTGTCCGAAACCTTGTTTTCCTTCCGGTCGGCATACAGGAACACGGAACAGGACCGTACCAGTGATACGGGAGTCTTATCCTCCCCATATCCCAGCACCTTCAATCCGGCTTCCCGTATCCGTTGGGCAAGCAGGCTGTAGTCACCGTCACTGGCTACCAGACAGAAACAGTCTGCCCGACCGTCACGAAGAATGTCCATCGCGTCTATGACCAGTGCAATATCGGTCGTGTTCTTTCCGGGAGCATGGGAGGAAGCCTGTACGAGCCTGAATCCATGCTCCCGGGCAGTTCCCTTCCACGCGGAAAGCGCTTTCCTCGTCCAGTCTCCATAAACTCGTCTCACGACGGCATCCCCATAACGGGAAACAAAGCCCATTATATCCTCCATCTTCTCAAAGGAGGCGTTATCCCCGTCAATAAGGACTGCGACGGCATATCTAGAATTGGTATTTGTCTTCATAACAACTGTTTATGAAACAAAGTTAGCATAACTTCCGCATATTGATACTCCCACGCTCATTTTTTCTTTCCGCGTTTCAGCAAGAATTCCTGTATTTCCGAGCTTCTGTAGAAGTTCTTTCCGTTATCGTCCGTCTGGTAATAGCGGATCAGCCCTTTTTCCCGGTAGCGGGCGACTGTCCGCAACGACACGTTGAGCAGCCTGGCTATGTCATAGTTGTCCAAAAGCTCGTCCCCGTTCATGAAATCCTTCACACGCCCCATCCTGTCCAGTTTCTTCTCTATGCGGTCAAAACCTTCCACTATGGTCATTATCATTTTCTCAAGCACTTCATTGTCTATATACATCATGGCGTATCTCTCCTGTCTTTTAAAGGTTATTACTGAAATACCCTTTCTTGTGCGCACTGTAAGAGTATGTACCATTTTATTGTGAAAAATGTATGCCATACCTCTTTCGTGTCTTTTGATTGATAAGATAATATACTGATAACTAGACATAAAAGATGTATATATATCTTTTTGAATGTAACAGATGTAAACTGGTAAAGTGTAAAACTGTAAAATATGGATTGTAAACTTTACACATTACCGGTCATCCGTTACCACCATGCCTTATTTTTTCGGGAACGGACTAAAAATATCATAAACCAATGTATATCTGACATCTGATGACATCTGATGACGTTTGCGGACACCTTTTTGGATATGAACTCCCCAAGGCATACTTTCGTATCAAACTTAAAAAAGAAACGACTTATGGAATTTGTGTGTATCGAGGCCGGAACATTCATGGAAATGAACGAGGCCCTGGAAGCCATCGCCAGAAGAGTGTATGAGACATGCGGAAGAAACACGCGGGGCATGGATGAGTGGATCGACAACCAGGAGGCATGTACGCTTATGGATGTCTCGCCAAGGAAAATGCTACAACTCCGGAGAAGCAGATCCATACCCTACAGTTACATAGACCGTAAAGTGTATTACAAACGGCAGGATATCATCCGCTTTATGGAGGCGGAGATCCATCTGGTAACACCTCAAAATCGAACGGTATGATCCAATCCATGCTGACCAAGGAAAGCCCGGAAATCATACGTTTTTTCCGGAATATAGACCGCTTGGCCAAAATACTGGACACGCAGGCAGAAAAATTGCGGCCACTCCTGGGCGGAGAACGCTACATGACAGACATTGAGCTGTCCGGAGAACTGAAATTGACTCGAAGGACACTGGCCGGGTACAGGATGGACGGCAAACTGCCTTATTACAAAGTGGGAGGCAAATTACTGTACAAGGAAAAGGATATCCTCGCACTGTTGGAAAAAAACAGGATGGAAGCTTTTGATGGATAACCCCACATATTCACAAAAGCCAGACATGTTTAATTAGAAAAATGAAATATTAGGTATCAACGATTTTGCAACTTTAACGCTCCGAAAAAGGCTGATTTTTCGGGGCGTTAAAGTTGGGCTAGCAAGCACACTACTTATGAACAAGGTAGCTTTTTACCGTGGAATCAAAGCTTTCCGTCATTTCCGCATTACCTTTTCATACCAGTCACACTCGGAGCGAAAACCATAGAAAGATTTTCCGTCTCCACCCAAATCCCACGGAGAAGTCAATTCGATGGAGAAAAAAGGCAGTCGCTCATAACTTTCCTGGTGCATCAGTACTTTCACTTTTCGTCTGAACCGCTTGGATGCCACTTTCTTTCCCTTCTTCTGAGACTTACAGCAACAATTAACCCCAGCCGGGAACTTTTTTCTTGATCTGCTCATTTTGATGTAATATTTTGAAGCATGCGGTTGGCTTACCCTCATGCTTCCGTTAAACATTACATCTTCTTTTCTATTTGTACCATACTTTACATCTGTTTTCAAACAATCAGTCTGCAAATATACCATTTTTTAGAAGCTAATTAGAAGCAAAAGACTTATCTTTGTCATAATTACGTGTTGACAAGTTGACAAGTCAAATGGAAAGCCAAAAACCGAACTGTAACCTATTATATACTATAACATGGCAAAAAAGAAAAACAGCATAAAGAAAGAAAAAATAATCGAGGTTTTACAGCAGATACCCGAAAAGGATTTGCGTTCCTTCTTAGAGAAAATAATATGTGGACCGGTTGTCAAGGCCCGGTTCCTAAAGGAATTCGATGCCTATTTCATAAACAAAAAATCCGCCGATGTGTACATCGAGCAGATTATTGGTGTCTTTTACGACTCCAAAGAGGAATATGGATGCATTTCTTTCAACAAACAGTCAGAATTGTCCGGCAAAATGTATGACGTAATGCCGGACTTTACTGGAAAAGTTATCCAAAGTTCAATCCTGACTGATTAACATAAATCTTGAGGTATGAATATCGATTTTGTTTTCTCCTGGGCTGAAAATGAACAAGGTAAGATGGTCCATGTTGACGACGTGCCCAGAGGCATTCAATGCGGATGCAGGTGTCCTTATTGTCACGAACGCTTGCTTGCCCGTCATGGCGAAGTGAGACAGCACGGTTTTGCCCATTACAGTGATACACGTGGAGCCAACCTTAAGATATGCTATGTGGTCACTATGTATAAATTGGCAGAGCAGATTATCCAAAGCGCAAAACGTATTCATGCACCTTCTTATTATGGAATATTTCCTGAAATGGATATTGAATTCATTGATGTACGAATTGACTGTTGCTTTGAACGGGCGGATAAACAACCGGACGTAATCGCGACAACAAAAGAAGGTCGGCAATATCTTATTGAATTCCTTTTTCAGTACAAGATCCAACACAAGACCGCTATTGATTACAAGAACATGAATTGCTTGGAAATAGACCTTTCCAACCAAAGTCTGGAAACACTGGAATCTTTTCTGTTATCTTCTTCAAAGGACAGGAAATGGATGAATAACGTGACTTATTTTTCTCAAGTAGGATCTTTGTACAACAAGGCCGGAAAGCCCGTACGGGTGGTTGATGAATCTGAATGCAGGCAATGTGAATTGGGATGTTCGTACCATTGTGCAGGTGTTCCTGTTTACAGTTTGACAGGTATAAATCAATACTTAGTCATTGAAGAAAGCGGACATAAATATAGGCTCTGCAAGTCTGAGTTATTCCAAAATTACCAGCAAGAATATGAACGTATTAAATCCGAGAACGAGAGAAAGGAACGAATCGAAGAGAAGGAAAGGTTAGAAGCTGAAGCAAGAAAGAAAAAGGAGGAAGAAGAGCTGAAAATCTCCATAGAAAAACGTAAAGCTGAATTAGCAGAAAAACGTAGAATAATTGATGAGCAGGAAGCATTGTCAGACCCTTCGTCGCGCACTTGTTTTCAATGCGAATACAATCTCCAGTGGGCTAACCGTAATGGTTATGCCAATTGCGGAGCATGGAAAAGTATGAGTGTTCCTCAAAAAACGCCTCCCAGTTGTGCCCGAGCATGTAAGCGGTTTAGAAGAATTATTTCATAATTTTCCTTCTCGATCTCTATTTTTAACTGTCATTGTACTGATAACGCATCATAATTACGCTTTAATCTTCAATATAATGTCACTTATTATCAAGAATTTCTGATATAACAGGCCGAAACTTTATGGGGCTATGATAAATCGGTCATCTTGTATGAGTAACTTTCTCATCAGTATAACACTTACCATTGTTGATGCAAACTCTCTCCTCCCAAAATCTGCTCACTCACCATACAACACATCCAGCATTTCCGCTGTCAAGTGTTCATCAGAAAACCTTACTGCACACTCTTCTTCCGTGGCATAACCCATATAATTGATGCTGCCATACCACATCTTTTTTTTATCAATCATCACCAATTGAAAGGTCAAACGTTCGGATACACGAACCGTCAAACCCTCCCTTTGCAACCACTCTGCTTCTTTAGTCTTGTTTTTCACGAACACAACCACCTGTACTCCCCGCTGCATGGCTTCCTTCAAGGCGATTCCTAATTGAGAACGCTTTTTCAATCCGGTTTTCGTTACAGAGATAATTACGGAATGTCTGGCTTGAGCTATATCCTCAACCAAGGGGGACAGATAGTTATTACCTGAAAATATACTTTGCGTATGATGACCGGTTACAAGCACTCCTTTCTCTAACAACTGATAGCCAATAGCCGCATATCCTTTCAGCCTGCGCTGGTACATGCGGTCGCACAATGGCAAGTGAATGTCGATGTAATCATAAATGCGGACATCAGTCTTTCCATGATACTCGCGGTGCAAACGTCCGGCGTATTGTGCCACAATGCCTTTCCATGAAACAGGAGAAACCAAGAATAGGGTATCCAAACGAGGATAATCAAAGCCTTCACCTACATAACGTCCGGTTGCCATAATCACCAAAGGTTCCTCTGGAGGAAGCGCTGCCAACCGTTCCATCTTTTCACGCTTCTCCTTCATGGATTCGGATCCCACCAAGGTAATGACATGCCTGCAATATGCAGAAAGCAGCAACCCCAGCCGTTCCACATGCGAAGTGAGCGTAGTCAGCACGATCGGTGTCCGTCCGTCTGCCAGAGCCATACGCACATCTTCCACTATCTGTGCATTCCGCTGTTCATCCGTAGCAAGGGATTGTACGATTCGCGCGTATATTGGCGGTTCATCTAAAAGGTCCCGGTATGCTGTAAATCGAGGCACCAGCCATCGCTTGAAAGTCTGCCTGGTTATTTGACTTTTGGCATCTGCCGAATAGCGTATCGGCCCACATTGCATAAAAATAATAGGCTGATGACCGTCCTTCCGAATGGGAGTAGCTGTCAGCCCATACACATACGTGGCAGGAACCGATTTCAAGATTTGCTCAAAGTTGACCGCAGAAACATGATGGCACTCATCGACAATCACCATGCCGTACTGGCGGACGAAAGACTTTGCACCCTCATCGGTCAAGCAGGATTGCATGAGAGCGACATCTACCCATCCATGCAAGCTATTCCCTTTGGAATCTAGTGTACCAAAGGGAGAAAAAGCCTTCTTCCTTCCCCGCTTCGGAACGGTTTCTTCTATCGGATATTCCAACTCCAGAAATTCCTCCAACCGCACCTTCCATTGTTCCAGCAAGGTCCTCGTATGCACCAAAATCAAGGTATTTACCTTACGTTCGGCAATCAGCCCAATGGCTGTTACGGTTTTACCGAATGCTGTTGTTCCATTTAGGATACCCTGATCATACTGCATCAGCACATGTACAGCTTCGGCTTGTTCTTCACGTAACTGCCCTTTGAAATGCACCGTGAGCACTTGCCCTTTTTCCCGTTCGTCCTGAATGGTATAAGCTACCTCGCTGACATTCAACAGATCCAATACCGCATCCTCACAGCCCCGAGGTAATGCCAAATAATCCTCCAGAACTTCCGCACAGGAAATGATACGCGGTATATTATAGGTAGAAAGGCGCATTCCTTGTTTAGCATAGAATTCCGGATTCCTGAACGAAGCAACCCGCTTCAGATGTGACAGCACTTTCCCGGAAACGCCTTTCAACGGCACATAAATCTGATTGGAACGGACAATATTCATTGTTTTGGGGAAATCATATCGGGTGACAGCCTGCACTCCGGGAACTTTCCAAGGAGCAGTTTCACTGGTGGTGGATAATTCGCCTATATCCGTTGAAAGCCCTTTCCGTTGAAGAAGGACATCCACTTCCTTCTCTGAAACCTTAACAACCTGCCGCAGATAATTCCACTGGTCCTTAAAAGCTACAAAATCTTCATCGACAAAGACGCTATTGCCCAGTTTACGGGCTTGTCCCTGCAAAGGCAAAGCAACGAGGTTCCCCAATCCACCCTCTGGGAGATAATCCTGATTCGGAAATAAACGGTCGTAAGACTTGAAAGTCAACTTCACGTCCCGCTCCATGGCATGAGTCAACAAGGCAAAGCCTAACTTTCTTGCCTTTACGGCAGGTACAGGTTGCCCGAAGAAAATCCAAACATGGGCCCCATTGCCTGAACGGGAACGTTCCATATAACAGTGTATCCCCCATGACTTGCAAACCTTCACATAGGCCAGTACATCAGTCTGATAGCCATGGACACAGGACTTATCGTCGAAATCGGCGCATAAGAAGCAGCAGGTATTATCAGGAAGAATAGCATACGCACCTATTACATCACACCCTTCCGGATGCTTTCCCTCCAAGTGCTTATACACATCCTCATAGGAAAGCACCTTGAATTGGCGATGGGGACATTCCGCACATTTAAACTTCTAGAT
>ERZ810085.411-NODE-411-length-7858-cov-4.75138_pt1 | contig 7858 bp, 6 predicted proteins | sample MGYA00520346_ERZ810085 | MGnify/ENA primary metagenome ERZ810085 (study PRJEB31588, sample SAMN03398705) | human gut metagenome | study: EMG produced TPA metagenomics assembly of the PRJNA231909 data set (A prospective, longitudinal analysis of the...
TATTTAATGCCTTTGCAAAAATAAATGCAATTATCCAATCAAAGCAGACTCCTTTGGACAGAGTAAAAATAGAAGAATTTAAAACAAATAATAAAGAAAAGAGCAATGAGTAAAATTGGAAAAAGAGCTATTCTGTTATTGTTGGCACTACCAATCGGATTCAATGTTATGGCACAAGAAACCAAAAAGCCGATGCTGGAAGAACTGATTCCGGGCGGCGAGAGTTACCTCTATGCAGAAAACCTGTACGGACTGCAATGGTGGGGTGACGAATGCATCAAACCGGGCATCGACACTCTTTATTCGGTTCAACCCCAAACAGGAAAAGAAGAAGTCCTGTTCACCCGTGAACAAGTAAACAAAGCACTGGCATCTGCCGGATACCCAAAGTTATCTCACCTTTACGACCTCCAGTTCCTCTGGGATGACAAAACGGAAGTATTGCTACCTAGAAACGTCCGCTATGCTGTTTACAATTGGAAGAAGGGAGAAGTTATCGGCAGAGATGACCTGCCCAAAGAACCATCTGCCAACTATGACTATGCTATCAATAAGAATCTCGCCTATACCGTAAAAAACAATCTGTATGTCAACGGACGACAAATCACCAACGAACCCGAAGGTATCGTTTGCGGACAATCTGTGCACCGCAACGAATTCGGTATCAACAAAGGAACCTTTTGGAGTCCGAAAGGCAATTTGCTCGCTTTCTACCATATGGACGAAAGTATGGTGACTCAATATCCGCTTGTAGACATCACAGCACGTGTAGGAGAAGTAAATAACATACGTTATCCGATGGCCGGAATGACCAGCCACAAGGTACAAGTCGGTATTTATAACCCTTCTACCGATAAAAACATTTACTTGAATACAGGCGATCCCACCAATCGTTATTTCACCAATATCAGTTGGGCACCGGACGAAAAAAGTCTTTATCTCATAGAGGTAAACCGCGATCAGAACCATGCCAAACTCTGCCAATATAATGCAGAGACAGGTGAGCTGATGCAGACTTTATATGAAGAGACACATCCCAAATACGTCGAACCGCAAAATCCAATCGTATTCTTGCCATGGGATGACACCAAGTTCATCTACCAAAGTCAGCGGGATGGCTACAACCACCTTTATCTCTTCGATACACGCACCAAGATATATCCCGAAACACATACTTCTGCCAACGGTGGCACATACCGTCAATACTGTAAGGTAAAACAACTAACTAAAGGAGATTGGTTGGTAAGTGAGATTCTGGGATTCAATGCCAAACGCAAAGATATCATCTTCACTGCCATAGAGGGGTTGAAGAGCGGACATTTCGCCGTTAACACCGCCAACGGAAAGATGAATCAGCCATTCAGTACCTCTCAAGAAAGCGAACATAACGGACTGCTCAATGCATCCGGCACATATCTTATCGACCGTTATTCGACCAAAGACCAACCCCGCATTATCAATCTGGTAGACACAAAGAAGTTCAAAGAAACCGTCAATCTGCTAACCGCCAAAAGTCCTTACGAAGGTTACCAAATGCCAAGTATCGAAACCGGAACAATCAAAGCATCCGATGGCACTACCGACCTGCATTTCCGAATCATGAAACCGGCAGACTTCGATTCAAGCAAGAAATACCCGGTCATTGTCTATGTCTACGGAGGTCCTCATGCACAATGTGTCACCGGAGGATGGCAGAACGGTGCACGCGGGTGGGATACTTATATGGCAAATAAAGGTTATATCATGTTCACCATCGACAATCGTGGCAGCAGTAACCGTGGACTAGCATTTGAGAACGCCACTTTCTGTCGTCTCGGTGTGGAAGAAGGCAAAGACCAAGTAAAAGGTATAGAGTATCTGAAATCCCTGCCTTACGTGGACAGCGAGCGTATCGGTGTACATGGATGGAGTTTCGGAGGACACATGACTACTGCCCTGCTTCTCCGCTATCCGGAAATATTCAAAGTAGGTGTTGCCGGAGGTCCTGTGATAGACTGGGGGTACTACGAAATAATGTACGGCGAACGCTATATGGATACACCCGAAACGAATCCGGAAGGCTACAAGGAGTGTAATTTGAAGAACTTAGCCGGACAGCTGAAAGGCCATCTGTTGATTATCCATGACGATCATGATGACACCTGTGTGCCGCAGCACACCCTATCGTTCATGAAAGCCTGCGTAGACGCACGCACCTATCCCGACCTGTTCATTTACCCGTGCCATAAACACAACGTAATGGGCCGTGACCGCGTACATTTGCACGAGAAAATTACCCGATATTTTGAAGAACATCTATAACCTAATATAATGAGAAAATTATATCTAAAGAAACTATATGCTTATACACTTTGGGTATTAGCATGTAATCAAATAAATGATACACAGCAGGCTTATGAGTTTAGAAAAATTACTCCATTACTATGGGCAGATAATACAGAACCTACCATAAAGGCAATGGTACAATACCGTGCAAGTGTACTAATCAATTATATGTTTACAGAGCAGAATATAGTTAGTACCCAATGGAACTTTATAACTGCTTATGGTGATGAGTATTTTGAAGATATTGAAGAACTCGAATATACATTTGAAATGATTGCAAACTCATATCCTGATGCACGAGCATTTATCGATGCAATACTTGCAGACGACGATATTTAAGTCACACAATTGATATTAACCTAGTGTCATTGTTTCTATCTCATTAACTATTGACACATTAGCACATTACAAAGATGAAGATATTATTACTAGGCTCGGGCGGCCGCGAACATGCACTTGCATGGAAAATAGCCCAAAGTCCGAAAGTTGAAAAACTATACATTGCACCGGGTAATGCCGGAACAACTGCCGTAGGTGAGAATGTCAATATCAAAGCAACTGATTTTGACGCTATCAGTACTTTCGCCTTGAAAGAAAACATCGAAATGGTAGTAGTGGGTCCAGAAGATCCGTTGGTAGAAGGAATCTATGACTATTTCCAGAATCGCCCGGAGTTAAAACATATTGCCGTTATCGGTCCTTCCGCACAGGGAGCACAGCTGGAAGGAAGCAAGGAATTTGCAAAAGGCTTTATGATGCGTCATCATATCCCGACAGCCCGTTATAAGAGCATTACTTCCACCAACATCGAAGAAGGTCTGGCCTTCCTCGAAACACTGGAAGCTCCTTACGTACTGAAAGCCGACGGACTTTGTGCCGGAAAAGGTGTTCTTATCCTTCCTACTCTGGATGAAGCGAAGAAAGAACTGAAAGAAATGCTCGGCGGTATGTTCGGCTCTGCATCTGCAACTGTTGTCATCGAAGAATTCCTAAGTGGTATCGAGTGCTCCGTGTTCGTACTGACAGATGGAGAAAACTATAAGGTCCTCCCCGTTGCCAAAGACTACAAACGCATCGGCGAAGGCGATAAAGGACTGAATACAGGCGGTATGGGCAGTGTAACCCCCGTTCCGTTCGCCGATGAAGTGTTCATGGAAAAAGTACGCACACGTATTATCGAACCGACAATCAACGGACTGAAAGAAGAAAACATCACCTACAAAGGTTTCATCTTTCTCGGACTTATCAACGTAAAAGGCGAGCCGATGGTTATCGAATACAACGTCCGTATGGGCGATCCGGAAACAGAAAGCGTCATGCTCCGTATCCAAAGTGATCTCGTCGAACTGCTTGAAGGCACTGCCGCAGGCAATCTGAACGAAAAGACATTGGTTATGGACCCACGTTCAGCCGGTTGTGTCATTCTCGTCAGTGGCGGATACCCGGAAGCCTACGAAAAAGGATTCCCCATCAGCGGACTGGAACAAGCTGCCGCTACGGACAGTATCATCTTCCATGCCGGAACAGCAATGAAAGACGGGCAAGTAATGACAAACGGAGGACGTGTCATCGCCGTTTGCTCTTACGGTGCAACCAAAGAAGAAGCATTGGCGCAGAGCTATAAGGTGGCGGATATGATCAACTTCGACAAGAAGTACTTCCGCCGCGATATCGGATTCGATTTATAATAGACGAATGAGAAATAAAAGGTTACAGAATCAAGTAACGGCAGGACGGTTCACCCTGCCTGCCGTTACCCTTATCTGCACTCTTTGCTGGGTGTCGACCTCCTTTTTATTTCCCCAACTCGCATCCATCCCCACACAGGACAACCAGCCTTTCTTCTGGCAATCCATACAGAGCTTCCTGCTTCCGGGCTGGGCGGAACAGATCGTCAGCTTCCTAATCTACGCCATTATCGGCTATTTCTTAATAGAACTGAACAATCAGTTCGGCATTATCCGTATGAGGGCTTCCATGCAGACAGCCATTTACTTCCTGTTTGTCACCGTCTGTCCGGAGATGCATCTGCTATATGCGGGAGATATTGCCGCTTTGGCTTCTCTGATATCCATCTATTTCCTGTTCAGAAGCTACCAGCAATCACACGCGGCGGGTTACCTTTTTTATTCCTTCCTCTTTATCGGAATGGGAAGTATCATTTTTCCCCAACTAACTGTTTTTTCGGTACTTTGGATACTTGAGGCTTATCGTTTCCAATCTCTCACCCTACGCAGTTTCTGCGGGGCACTGCTCGGCTGGATGTTGCCTTACTGGTTTCTGTTCGGACACGCATTCTTCTACAATGAGATGGACCTGTTCTACCGTCCTTTTATCGAGCTGTCAACTTTCGGAGAAGCTTTCCACCTACAGACCCTTCAGTCTTGGGAACTGGCGATATTGGGATATCTGCTTGTGCTGTTTAGTGTCAGTGCGGTTCATTGCATCGCTGCGGGATTTGAAGATAAGATACGCACACGCGCCTATCTGCAATTCCTGATAGACTTGACCATCTTCCTCTTCCTGCTGATAGCCATCCAACCGAATTACTGCAATGACCTGTTGCCATTGCTTATGATTAGCAACAGTATTCTGATAGGACACTTTTTTGTACTGACCAACAGCAAAAGTTCGAATGTATTTTTCATCATTTCCTTAGTCAGTCTCACCCTTTTATTCGCATTCAATATATGGACGCTTTTATAGACTCAGCGATACAACTCCTCATAGAATGGGGACTTCCGGGATTATTTATCTCGGCTTTATTGGCGGGGAGCATCGTGCCTTTCAGTTCCGAACTGGTATTGGTAGCCTTAATCAAGCTTGGCTTGCCTCCTATCGCCTGTCTGTTGTCCGCCACTTTGGGGAATACCGCCGGAGGAATGACATGTTATTACATGGGACGCTTAGGCAAAATCGCCTGGATTGAGAAATATTTCAAGGTAAAGAAAGAAAAAGTAGACAAGATGGTAAACTTCCTGCAAGGGAAAGGAGCCATGATGGCATTCTTCGCCTTCCTCCCCGCCATAGGGGAAGTGATTGCCATCGCACTGGGATTTATGCGGAGCAACACATGGATTACGGTAGGTTCTATGTTTCTCGGCAAACTAATACGTTATATCCTTCTCCTATATGTGCTCGAAAGCGCATGGGATGCAGTGGCAACATAAGAATGTAAGAATATTAGATAACAAAACATTAGAGTGAGTGATGAAAAGAATTATTGAGAAAACCGATGATGGGAGCGCTACCCTGTTTGTTCCGGAATTGAATGAACATTATCATTCGACGAAAGGAGCACGCACGGAATCTCAACATATTTTTATTGAGATGGGACTGAAGGCTTCTGCTTCCACCGCCCCACGTATTCTTGAGGTAGGTTTCGGCACCGGATTAAACGCATGGCTCACCCTCGAAGAGGCCGAACAGAGCGGCCGACATATACATTACACCGGATTGGAATTATATCCTTTGGAATGGCAGACAGTGGAAGAGCTCGGATATGTCCGCAATGACGAACAATTATTGGTAAACGGTGAACTGCAACCATCCATCGAGCTATTCAAACAACTCCACACATCTCCCTGGCAAGAAGACGTACAACTCACTCCCCATTTCACCCTGCGGAAAATGGAAAAGGACGCAAATCAATTGGAAGTTGAAAGCACTTTCAACTTCCAATTCGATTTGGTTTACTTCGACGCTTTCGCCCCCGAAAAGCAACCGGAAATGTGGTCTCAAGAACTATTCAACTGTCTTCACGTTTTATTAGACGAAGGCGGAATCCTGACTACCTATTGTGCCAAAGGGGTTGTCCGGAGAATGTTACAAACAGCCGGATTCACAGTAGAACGCCTTCCGGGACCTCCGGGAGGAAAACGGGAGATATTACGCGCCCGAAAAACAAGAAACGAGAAATAAGATAGAAAATCACGAAATAGAAAGACCAATGAAGAAACAACTAAAAGATATAAGAAACCTATTCTTGGGAAGTGTCTGCCTATTATTGGCAGCCTGTGCCGGACGCCCGTCCCAAACCAACAGTAATGAAGAGAAACCTGTAATTACGGTTACGTTGGAGCCTCAACGTTACTTCACCGAAGCCATTGCGGGAGATAAGTTCAAAGTAGTCAGCATGGTTCCCAAAGGTTCCAGCCCGGAAACATACGATCCGGTTCCCCAGCAACTTGTTTCTTTAGGGGATAGCAAAGCCTACTTCCGCATCGGATATATCGGCTTCGAGCAAACCTGGATGGACCGCTTGATGAACAATACGCCCCATATTCAGGTATTCGATACTTCCAAAGGAATCGACCTTATCTTGAACAATAACGACCACGGACATGGAAACGGACATAGCCCCCACGACGGCCATATCCATGCTGTAGAACCGCATATATGGAATTCTACCGCCAATGCATTAATTATTGCAGGAAATACCTATAAAGCCCTCAGCCAATTGGATAAGGCCAATGACGCCTATTATATGGCTCGCTACGACTCTCTCTGCCAACGTATACAACATACCGACAGCCTGATTCGCCAACAACTTTCTTCACCGGAGGCAGCCAAAGCCTTTATGATCTATCATCCGGCTCTCTCCTACTTCGCCCGCGACTACGGACTGCACCAGATTTCTATCGAAGAAGGAGGAAAAGAACCCTCTCCTGCTCATTTGAAGGAATTAATAGATCTATGTCGGGCAGAAAACGTACAGGTCATCTTTGTACAACCGGAGTTTGACAAGCGCAATGCGGAAACCATCGCGCAACAAACCGGAACGAAAGTTGTCCCCATCAATCCGTTAAGCTATGATTGGGAAGAAGAAATGCTGAACGTAGCCCAAGCACTTGCTCCGCAAGCTGAAGCAAAATAGAAGAATCAAGAACCCGCCTAGCCATTTCAAGCAATGAAACCAATCATCGAAATAAAGAACCTATCCGCCGGATATGACGGCCGCACTGTTCTCCATGACGTCAATCTGAACGTCTACGAACGTGATTTCTTAGGTATTATCGGTCCCAACGGAGGTGGTAAGACAACACTTATCAAGTGTATCCTCGGTCTGCTGAAACCGACAGGGGGAGAGATTATTTTACACATCCCTGCCACAAAAGGGTCTGATATTCAGCCCTCACTCGGCTATCTTCCCCAGTACAGCACCATAGACAAAAAATTTCCTATTTCGGTGGAAGAAGTGATCCTGTCAGGATTGAGCATACAAAAGTCTCTCACCTCCCGATTCACTTCCGAACAGAAAGAGAAAGGCAAACAGATTATCTCCCGTATGGGACTGGAAGGGCTAGAACACCGTTCTATCGGACAATTAAGCGGCGGACAACTGCAACGTGCCTTGCTGGGACGGGCTATTATCTCCGACCCTGCGGTATTGATTCTCGATGAACCCAGCACGTATATCGACAAACGTTTCGAAGCGCGTCTTTATGAGTTATTGGCTGAAATCAATAAAGAGTGCGCCATCATCCTTGTCAGCCACGACATCGGCACCGTGCTGCAACAGGTAAAATCCATC
>ERZ810085.460-NODE-460-length-7228-cov-4.71699_pt1 | contig 7228 bp, 7 predicted proteins | sample MGYA00520346_ERZ810085 | MGnify/ENA primary metagenome ERZ810085 (study PRJEB31588, sample SAMN03398705) | human gut metagenome | study: EMG produced TPA metagenomics assembly of the PRJNA231909 data set (A prospective, longitudinal analysis of the...
ATCAAACGTCAATGGCTGTTCCGGAATCTCTTTCAGTGCATCCAGCAACGTTTTCGCCACTACGGCAAAACGTCCGTTCGTATCGCTGTCATTCACTTCTACGGTAGTAACCATCGTTGTCTCGCTGTCGGATACGGTGACAGACAATGTTCCATCTTCCAGTTCGAAGAGAAAACAATCGAGGATAGGCAATGCGTTTTTCGAATTGATCACGCGGCTTATAGCCTGTAAATGGCTAGAAAGAGCAGTACTTGAAACGATAAATTTCATATATTTTCGTGTATTTAAGTTTTAAATATTCTAACGCACAAAGTTACGAAAAAAGATTCGGGCAACCCAACAAAACAAAAGAAAAAACAGTCTTTGTGTGAGGGATATTCCTAAAAAGTCGTAACTTCGCCGCAGAATTTAAATTAATCGCAATGGAATTTACAGGAAAAATCATCGCTATTCTCCCTCCGAGAGGTGGAGTATCAAGAACAAGCGGCAACGAGTGGAAATCGCAAGAGTTCGTTATCGAAAATCACGACCAATATCCGCGTAAAATGTGTTTCGACGTATTCGGCGCGGACAAAATCGAGCAGTTCAATATTCAGATGGGCGAAGAACTGACCGTATCATTTGATATTGACGCCCGTCAATGGCAGGACCGTTGGTTCAACAGTATCCGTGCATGGAAAGTCGAACGTGTAGGCGCAGGCGCTCCAATGGCTCCGGGTGCTCCCGTTCCTCCTCCGGCTCCGTCCGCTACTCCGGAATTTACTCCGGGCGACGCGAAAGACGATCTGCCTTTCTAAACAAAAAAAATCAAGGCGTAACGATACGCACTGAAAAACTCCCGGTGAATTTGATTTTTGCCGGGAGTTTTTTTATGCCCGCACTTTGTAAAGATTCCGCCCACAGCTAAACACTTCTCAGCCCACAGATGAACAACACCCGGACACGGGCTCAGGGGAATAAGCCCACAGGTGAAAAAAGGTCAGCAATAACGTCGGCAACCAAAACCCAGAAATACTATCGCTGATAGTATTTCTATTCTCTTCTAATCTCTTCTTTTCTCTTCTCTTGGGTTATGGTTGGGTTATGGTTGGGTTTTTGCGCCCTGCCAGAAGGCGTTTCAGCGCTTTTAGTTTTTGCAAAAACAGTGTTTTTTCGCAGGTAGTTTTTTCACCTGTTTTTCCTCTTTTCAAATCCGGTTTTTCTCCGTTCGGAAATCTTTTTCCAATCAACCCGAAATGATTTTTCCAGCTTGTCTTTAGTCGGCTTTATACTTCAAAACGATGGTGGGATATGCCACTTCATCAGCACAAGTAAACTGAGCAAAAAGTATGAAATTGCGAAAAAATTCCGCATTGCGCACAAAGAAATCGGGCACGAAACAGACCTGTTTTTCCACTTGCCGGAAGAGGTGTCCGAAATCTGCCATCAGCATAAAATGATAAGAATCGGACAGGTTACTCATCCCCGCTTTATAGGTAACAGCACTGTCAAGCACTTCGCCTTTATCCAACCGGAGTATATAGTCCGACAGACTGTCTTCGTCCGGTGCTAATAATAAACGACCGGCATAAAAGGCAGCGTACAGCTCCGAAGCCGGCTCCACGAAACTAGAAAGTTGCGTAAACAACGTTGTCTGAGGCAGTCGGTAGACAGGATAGGCTTTATCCGCAGTATAACAAAAAGTTATACGGGGATTCTTATGCCTTTCTACAGCGGATGCCGTATTTGTCAGGGAGCGCATCATCCTCTCAGCCTCCGTCACATCGGGCACAGAAAGACTCAGCACAGACGCCGCGTCCCGCAATGTATCTTCCCGCTGGAAAAGACAGGTCACCAAATCATGCCCGGTGTTTTCCATCAGATAACGCGAGATTTCACGGTTTCTTTCCTGCATTCCGCTATCATCGTCCACCCCTGCCGGTATATATTCACGACTGTCGCCATAGGCAAGCAGAGAGTTCCAGTCCGTGACACTTTGTTTGCTAAAATAGAAAGTGGTGGAAGGCAACACTTCGCCCGGAAATCCTTTGACAGATTCTTGTTGCCGAAGCTGGTTGATAAAGGCGAGACAGGTATCCGGTTCATGGCTGACACCTGTAAAATAGACATAATCGTCCTTCATCTTCATGTCAAACTCCGTCCACCCTATCATGCCGTTCACACGGGTATAAATGGTAGCGACCGCTCTGCTTTTTTTCGGTGCGTTTATCTGCATGAAAGCAGGATCATCCGCCAGAGAATCTCCCTTCTTGTAGGTATCAATGACTTCTTCTATCAGTTTTTTCTGGAAGCTCAACACCATGAAATCGGACGTGAGATAGCAAGCGAGGAAATCACCGTCCGCCATCGGGTAGATTATTATCTTTTCTCCTTTGTAATCGAAGGTTTTCGGCGGATAGAGTGATGAAATATATTTTTGCACGAATCTGTCTATCAGTTCTTTATCACCTTCTCCCAATCTGCAATAGAGCACTTGGTCGCGTTCGCTGTCCGGAGCATGGAAACTTATCAGCATTTGATTCATTTGCCGACTCAATCCGTGGGGACTATCTTCGGAAAGTTCGTACAGGGAATGTTTTAAGTAGGAAAACAGCTTGGATACATACAGGTATTGCCGTTCTTTGCTGCAAGTCAGATTATCGGTTTCAGTCACAAACTCAAGCACATCATCGGTAGCAAACACTGCCGAAGTAGTGGCGGGAACCAGCTCGTAAAGATTGAAATTTCTCTGTCCGTCAGCCGCCGACAGCCTGAAAAAAGAGTACATGACGAAACCTGCGCACAGAAGTACAACAGAAGAAGTGACCGCTATTTTCACTATCGTACGAAGTTTCATAATATTTGCTGTTTATCGGCTCGGTGCAAAAATAATAATTTCTACAAAGAAAACAAAACTTTTGCTAAAAAATCCGCCGGTAATTAAAGAAGGATTTCCAATCCGTCAAATGCCAGGTGAATATTCTCCGGAAGTCTCCGTTCAGCTTCGACATGCAAGCCCATATCATGACTCATGTGTATAAAGTATGTCTTCTTTGCCTGAATGCGCCGCGCAACCGCCAAAGCCGCCTCCAGATTCTGATGTGTAGGATGCGGGGCTATGCGGAGTGCATTCACAATCAGAACATCCACGCCTGCCAATTGTTCATAGGATTCTTCGGGCATGGTCAGCATATCGGTGATATAACCGAGTTTTCCGATCCGGTATCCGAGAATCGGCAACCGCCCGTGCATCACACGCAGGGGAAGCACTTCGGTATGGTTTATGTAAAAGGGTTGTCCCGCCACAATCTCTTGCAAAGGAATATTAGGGACACCGGGATACGAATGTTCCACAAAACAATAGGGCATACGCGAACGCAATCCGCGTGCTACGTATTCTTCCGCATAAATAGGAACTGAACCGAACTGGCAGAACGGACGAAGATCGTCCAGACCGCCCACATGATCGTAATGCTCATGCGTAATGAGCACTCCGTCTATCTTCTCGAAAGGGAGATGCAGTACTTGCTCCCGAAAGTCGGGACCGCAATCTATCAATATGCGCGCATCTTCCGTCTCTACAATGGCAGAGGCACGCAACCTGTTATCTTTCGGATCGGCAGAAGTACAAACTGCACATGTGCAACCAATCTGGGGCACTCCTGTCGATGTTCCACTTCCAATGATTCTTACCTTCATACTTCATTAAATTACGTTTACTTCCGGGTGGATATCGATACCGAATTTATCGCGTACCGAAGCCCGCACCGCATCTGAGAGTGCGACAATGTCACTGCCTTTCGCTCCACCCCGATTCACCAGCACCAATGCTTGTTTATCGTGGACGGCGGCAGGTCCTAAGGATTTTCCTTTCCATCCGCATTGGTCGATCATCCATCCGGCAGGGATTTTCACACGCCCGTCAGGAAGCTCATAGTAAGGTATGCGGGGATAGTCCCGCTGCAAGGCTTCCAGCTTTTCTTTCGCCACAATGGGGTTCATAAAGAAACTGCCTGCATTTCCCATCACTTTCGGGTCGGGCAGTTTACTTTCGCGAATCTCAATAATCACTTTACGGACAATGGGCAACGCCGGTGCAGGATACTTTGCAAGCTCCTGGCGAATCGTTCCATAGTCCAGCGTGTACCGTTCTTCTTTACTAAGACGGAAGCGGACATAGGTGACAAAAACGGATTTGTTCTCAGGACGCTTGAAAATGCTGCTGCGATAGGCATACTCGCATTCTTCGACAGAGTAAACACGCCCGTATCCTTGAACGTTCACTGTCTCTACCGCCGTTATCAGGTCTTTCACCTCCACTCCGTAGGCTCCGATATTTTGCACGGCACTCGCTCCCACCTCACCGGGAATCAACGAAAGATTCTCCGCTCCATACCATCCATGCTCCACGCAACAGGCTACAAAATCATCCCACACAACTCCCGCGCCGACACGCAGGGATACGGTCTGAGAGTCTTCGGCCGTCACTTCGATACCTCCGATGCGGGAATGCAGTATCAGCCCGTCGTAGTCTTTGGTAAACAGCAGATTGCTGCCGCTGCCAATATGCAAAAAAGGTGTCGTAACGGCACCTTGCGCAATATACTCCTTCAGTTCCGCTACTGAGGCGTATTCCAGAAAACGGGAGGCACTGACATCAATGCCGAAGGTATTGTAGGGCAAAAGAGAATACATAATCTATCTGTTTAAAAAAGTTATATACTGGTGTCTTCAAACTTATACAGCTCCCATCCTCCGGCTTTCCGACGGAAGTACAGGATGTTGGAGAAACCGTTGCCAATACCTTTCAACGCAAGAATCTTCGTTGTCGAGTTATCATCGTTTCTCTGTCCGTAGTTGATATTGGAGAGACGTTCGGAAGGAAGTTCCGGTTTGAAGGCAAACCATTGGTCCCGGTCGAGCGTTGTCTCCAAAATGGAGAAGTCGTCATCTGGATCGCTGGTAACAAAAATCAACGGTTCGCGTATGCGCCGACTCTGGAAAAGGCTGTCGACGGCAAAACGGCCGAAGAACTCCACAAAGTCCTCATTGTCGTCCTGCTCGATAGGACGCAAATTGATGGCTTCCAGCATCCACGCTCCTTTGATGCGTTCAAAGTAATACTTTTTCATCATCCGTGTCTTCACGAATATCCACTCCACTTGCACAGAGGTAAGCGCAGTATCTCCTACTAAATCCATATCTTCTTCTCTATCAAACAGGAGCGTATAGTAATGCTGTTTGGTAAATAAGTCGTCATGCTTCCAATGGTGTTCGTCGATGTCCAGCTTCTTGTCTCCATTGTAGTAGGGCAACGGAAACTTCACACGCTGACGCTGCAACACGTCGTCGGAGGCAAAATTATAGATGAAATCGTCGAAAGACTCGTCGGCCTGTATAGGCTGCGGCTCTTCCGGCAATTCTTCCTGGTGGATTGAATCGGTTTTGTACCGGATGGAATCCACCTCTTTTGTAATAGATGCGAAGGGGTCAATCTTAGCTTTCTTGTTTCCACAGGAACTCAGCATACCGAGCAATATGACCCCTGCAATTAGTTTTTTCATTATTTTAATTTCTCTCGTAACTTTTCAAGCATATCCACCGTCATGCTTTCCAAATCGTAGGCGGGCTTCCATCCCCACTCTTCGCGGGCACAGGTGTCGTCCAAACTGTCGGGCCAGCTATCGGCTATGCGCTGCTTTAAGGGGTCTATTTCATAAACCATCTCAAACTGCGGCACGTGCTTCTTGATTGCCTGGTATATCGTTTCCGGGTCGAAACTCATGGAAGCGATATTGAAAGCATTGCGGTGTATCAGTCTTTCCGACTCAGCTTCCATCAGTGTGATCGCCGCGTTCAGCGCATCCGGCATATACATCATATCCATCAAAGTGCCTTGCTTAATGGGGCACACAAACTTCTCTCCTTTCACTGCCGAATAGTAAATATCGACAGCATAGTCGGTCGTGCCTCCTCCCGGAGGGGTCACATTCGAAATAATGCCCGGAAAACGGACAGCACGGGTATCGACACCGTATTTATTAAAATAGTAGTCGCTCAGCAACTCTGTCGTTACTTTCGTGACTCCATACATGGTACGCGGACGCTGGATCGTGTCTTGCGGCGTCTTGGTGTGAGGCGTACTTGCACCAAACGAGCCGATAGAACTGGGAGTGAACACCGCGCATCCTTGTTCACGTGCCACTTCCAGCACATTCCATAATCCATCAATACCTATCTTCCAAGCCAATTTAGGTTTCGACTCGGCAACTACGGACAACAGGGCAGCCAAATTATAAATCGTATCAATGTGATACTCTTTTACCACAGATGCCACCGCCTGCGCATCCGTCACATCAGCAATTGCCGAAGGACCGGACTCTTTCAATTCTCCTTTAGGTTCTGCACCCGGTATATAACCTGCTACAACATTTGTATTTCCATAGCGTTTACGTAACTCCATTGTAAGTTCGGACCCGATCTGTCCGGTAGCTCCAATAATCAAAATGTGTTCCATTTTTTTTCTGACTTAGAATAATAAGCTTAAATAGTGCGCAAAGTAAGCACTTTTTTTTCAGATTTTAATCAAAAAGACATTGTTATTCCAAGAAAAATTGTGTCCTTTGCAATATAACTTAATCACATAAACACCATGTACGGTAAAATGCAAGAATTCCTCAGCCAGACATTGGCTGAAATCAAGGAGGCCGGACTTTACAAAGAAGAACGCCTGATTGAGAGTGCGCAGCAAGCTGCCATTACAGTAAAAGGTAAAGAGGTACTGAACTTCTGTGCCAACAATTACTTGGGACTGTCCAATCACCCCCGATTGATCAAGGCTTCCCAAGAGATGATGAACCGCCGCGGATACGGTATGTCGTCCGTCCGTTTTATCTGTGGGACACAGGATATTCATAAAGAACTGGAAGCGGCTATTTCCGACTATTTCCAGACAGAAGACACGATTCTGTATGCTGCCTGCTTCGATGCGAACGGCGGGGTATTCGAACCGCTCTTCACCGAAGAGGATGCGATTATCTCGGACTCGCTGAACCACGCTTCCATCATCGACGGCGTGCGTCTGTGTAAAGCGAAACGCTATCGTTATGCCAATGCCGACATGAAGGATTTGGAAAGATGTCTGCAAGAAGCGCAGGCGCAACGTTTCCGTATTGTCGTGACGGACGGTGTGTTCTCTATGGATGGCAATGTAGCTCCGATGGAGATCGGAAGAGCACACGTCTGAACT
>ERZ810085.506-NODE-506-length-6849-cov-6.08714_pt1 | contig 6849 bp, 5 predicted proteins | sample MGYA00520346_ERZ810085 | MGnify/ENA primary metagenome ERZ810085 (study PRJEB31588, sample SAMN03398705) | human gut metagenome | study: EMG produced TPA metagenomics assembly of the PRJNA231909 data set (A prospective, longitudinal analysis of the...
CTCAAGGGGGAAGGGTTAAGTGAGACAGGTCGCGGAAAAAAGAATCTCCGTCCGTGCGTGGCCTTGGAGAAAAAGAAAGTAAGGGATAGAAATAAAGGTATCGGCAAAGAAGGCGAGCCGTCGGCCCTTGTAAAAGGAAAAAAGAAAACCTCTTCCCCCTTGAGCTGTTGAAACTCCTCGCTCGGCCAGCCCTTCTTCCCTCCTTCTTTTCTCCGGGGCGCCGATATCGTAAAAAGGAAGAACCCCCCCTCTCGTTCTCGCCGGCAAAGGGAAGGGCTCCTGGACCTTTGGGAAGACTGCTGCGCCATCTGAAAAGAAAATGTTCAAAAAAATGGCACGAGGGAGGGGGAGTATGACAAAAGCCTAACTATTTTATAAATTGGAAGTTATGAATGGACATGACAAAATGGATGAAAGGGTCTCCGCAAAAACGACTCGAAAAAAATTGACAAGGGAGGTGAAAATGGTAGACTTCTCGGCACGCCAACACGGCGACGGGATGAAAAGCCCGGCGGCAGGAGGGACTCGAAAGAGGGCCTGAATGAAGCCGGGGCCGGCCACCCGGAAGAGCCTCATTAAAGGGGCCGATAAGAAGATTTCAAGGGAATGACTACCGAACCCGCCGAGGGTTTTCCTGAATGCGTCGAGAGGACGTGCGAGGGAGAAAAAACCCGAAGGAGCGACCTAGCTCCGAGAGGGGCGGATTGGTAGAAGCAAGGGGAAAGAAAAAAGGTCGTGACGCGCGCCGTGCTTGGCAGAGCGAAGAGGACCTCAAGAGACACAACTTGAGGGAAGAGCTGACTGAAGCATGGCGCAGATGAAATCGAAAGATTCCATTTGGTCCAGCAATTTCAAAAATTATATTTGATGGAGAGTTTGATTCTGGCTCAGAACGAACGCTGGCGGCGTGGATAAGACATGCAAGTCGAACGAGAGAATTGCTAGCTTGCTAATAATTCTCTAGTGGCGCACGGGTGAGTAACACGTGAGTAACCTGCCCCCAAGAGTGGGATAGCCCCGGGAAACTGGGATTAATACCGCATAAAATCGCAAGATTAAAGCAGCAATGCGCTTGGGGATGGGCTCGCGTCCTATTAGTTAGTTGGTGAGGTAACGGCTCACCAAGGCGATGACGGGTAGCCGGTCTGAGAGGATGTCCGGCCACACTGGAACTGAGACACGGTCCAGACACCTACGGGTGGCAGCAGTCGAGAATCATTCACAATGGGGGAAACCCTGATGGTGCGACGCCGCGTGGGGGAATGAAGGTCTTCGGATTGTAAACCCCTGTCATGTGGGAGCAAATTAAAAAGATAGTACCACAAGAGGAAGAGACGGCTAACTCTGTGCCAGCAGCCGCGGTAATACAGAGGTCTCAAGCGTTGTTCGGAATCACTGGGCGTAAAGCGTGCGTAGGCGGTTTCGTAAGTCGTGTGTGAAAGGCGGGGGCTCAACCCCCGGACTGCACATGATACTGCGAGACTAGAGTAATGGAGGGGGAACCGGAATTCTCGGTGTAGCAGTGAAATGCGTAGATATCGAGAGGAACACTCGTGGCGAAGGCGGGTTCCTGGACATTAACTGACGCTGAGGCACGAAGGCCAGGGGAGCGAAAGGGATTAGATACCCCTGTAGTCCTGGCAGTAAACGGTGCACGCTTGGTGTGCGGGGAATCGACCCCCTGCGTGCCGGAGCTAACGCGTTAAGCGTGCCGCCTGGGGAGTACGGTCGCAAGATTAAAACTCAAAGAAATTGACGGGGACCCGCACAAGCGGTGGAGTATGTGGCTTAATTCGATGCAACGCGAAGAACCTTACCTGGGCTTGACATGTAATGAACAACATGTGAAAGCATGCGACTCTTCGGAGGCGTTACACAGGTGCTGCATGGCCGTCGTCAGCTCGTGTCGTGAGATGTTTGGTTAAGTCCAGCAACGAGCGCAACCCCTGTTGCCAGTTACCAGCACGTAAAGGTGGGGACTCTGGCGAGACTGCCCAGATCAACTGGGAGGAAGGTGGGGACGACGTCAGGTCAGTATGGCCCTTATGCCCAGGGCTGCACACGTACTACAATGCCCAGTACAGAGGGGGCCGAAGCCGCGAGGCGGAGGAAATCCTAAAAACTGGGCCCAGTTCGGACTGTAGGCTGCAACCCGCCTACACGAAGCCGGAATCGCTAGTAATGGCGCATCAGCTACGGCGCCGTGAATACGTTCCCGGGTCTTGTACACACCGCCCGTCACATCATGGAAGCCGGTCGCACCCGAAGTATCTGAAGCCAACCGCAAGGAGGCAGGGTCCTAAGGTGAGACTGGTAACTGGGATGAAGTCGTAACAAGGTAGCCGTAGGGGAACCTGCGGCTGGATCACCTCCTTTCTATGGAGAAAGTGCATGAAAAATGCACAGGTCGGATCTCTTCCCGAGGGAAGAGAGAGCGGAACCCGCGAGGGCCCGCAACGAACCAAAGATGTGTAAACAGCCAGTTCGCTTGGAGCGAAACTAGGCACGACGTGCGTGACGACCTTTTTTCAAAAAGAACCGCAACTGGGGGTATAGCTCAGTTGGTAGAGCGCCAGCTTTGCAAGCTGGATGTCCGGGGTTCGAGTCCCCGTGCCTCCACCAGTTTCGGTAAGAAGGCGGGAGCCGGAAAACTTTAGTAACTAAACTTTAGTATTTGGTAACTGTCTCTCAGAGACCCAAAGCCGGGCCTGTAGCTCAGTTGGTTAGAGCACGCGCTTGATAAGCGCGGGGTCACAGGTTCAAGTCCTGTCAGGCCCACCAAAAAAAATCGATTATTGAGGGAAAGCGAAAATTGACATCTGCGTGGCAAAGAAAACAATTGCTGAGAAGCAATTGCTTTCCAACAAAGTGGGTAGTTGAAAAACAACTACAATACACAATTTAAAACATGCATACCAAGAAATAAGACAATACAGTAAGTCACGAAAGGGCTTTGTGGTATTGTGGAAGTGGTAAAAAACTTTTGCAATATGATGAAGTAAGTAAGGGCGTACGGTGAATGCCTTGGTGCCAACAGGCGAAGAAGGACGCGGCAAGCTGCGAAAATCCTCGGGAAGCTGCAAGCAAGCGATGATCCGGGGGTATCCGAATGGGGTAACCTGATCGAGGCAATACTCGATCGTTCATACCTGAATACATAGGGTATGAAACGCGAAACCCGCTGAAGTGAAACATCTCAGTAAGCGGAGGAAAAGAAAGAGAAATCGATTCCGTAAGTAGTGGCGAGCGAAAGCGGATGGAGCCCAAACCGAAGGTACTCCTTCGGGGTTGTAGGACCACGAGATATTCGACCATACTGGATAGTAGAACAGCCTGGAAAGGCTGGCCGTAGAAGGTGAAAGCCCTGTAGACGAAATCCAGCGTGGGAATTAGTGGAATCCTGAGTAATACATCACACGTGGAACGATGTATGAATCAGCGCGGACCACCGCGCAAGGCTAAATACTAGTTGGCGACCGATAGTGAACAAGTACCGCGAGGGAAAGGTGAAAAGAACCGCTGTGAGCGGAGTGAAATAGAACCTGAAACCGTATGTCTACAAAGTGTCAGAGCAGAGCAATCTGCGATGGCGTGCCTTTTGTTTAATGAGTCTGCGAGTCAGTGTTTGTGGCAAGACTAAGGGCTTCCGGCCCGGAGTCGCAGCGAAAGCAAGTCCGAATAGGGCGAATTAAGTCGCAGGTACTGGACCCGAAGCGGAGGTGACCTACCCTTGGCCAGGTTGAAGCATGGGTAAAACCATGTGGAGGACCGAACAGGTGAACGTTGAAAAGTTCTCTGATGAGCTGAGGGTAGGAGTGAAAGGCTAATCAAACCCCGTGATAGCTGGTTCTCTTCGAAATGCATTTAGGTGCAGCGTCACGTGCTGATGCGCGGGGGTAGAGCACTGACAAGGCTAGGGGGCACACCCGCTTACCAAACCTTATCAAACTCCGAATACCGTGCAATGGAACGTGGCAGTGAGACAGTGGGGGATAAGCTTCATTGTCGAGAGGGAAACAACCCAGACCAGCAGCTAAGGTGCCTAAATAACGCTCAGTGGAAAGGATGTGGGATTACACAGACAGTGAGGATGTTGGCTTAGAAGCAGCCACCATTTAAAAAATGCGTAATAGCTTACTCATCGAGTGATCCTGCGCCGAAAATGATTGGCGATCAAGCGTTATACCGAAGCTCTGGACTTTACCTTACGGTAGAGTGGTAGAAGAGCGTTGCATGCGCGTTGAAGGGTGATGGCGACTGACCCTGGAGCACATGCAAGTGAGTATGCAGACATGAGTAACGTAAAGCCGGGTGAAATCCCCGGCCGCCGTAAACCCGAGGTTTCCAGGGCAACGTGTTTCGTCCCTGGGTTAGCCGGGACCTAAGCCGAGGCCGAGAGGCGTAGGCGATGGATATCAGGTTAATAATCCTGAGCTCGCGACCCTTAAACTGGGGGGACGCATGAGAAAAGATGACTAGGTTATTGAATTCCGAGTTGAGTCCACGGACTCAGCGCATCATTGGATCGAGTGCCAAGAAAAGCCCCAGCGTATGCTAAGCGACCCGTACCGCAAACCGACACAGGTGGGTGGGTAGAATATACCAAGGCGTAAGAGTGAAACCTGGTTAAGGAACTCGGCAAATTAGCCCCGTAACTTCGGAAGAAGGGGTGCCTGCAGCGATGCAGGCCGCAGAGAAATGGCCCAACCGACTGTTTATCAAAAACACAGCACTCTGCAAAGACGCAAGTCGAAGTATAGGGTGTGACACGTGACCAATGCCGAAAGATTAAGGCAAGGGGTTAGCCGCAAGGCGAAGCTCTGAACCCAAGTCCCGGTGAATGTCGGCCGTAACTATAACGGTCCTAAGGTAGCGAAATTCCTTGTCGGGTAAGTTCCGACCTGCACGAATCGTGAAACGAGTTGGGCACTGTCTCAACCAGGCGCTCAGTGAAATTGTAGTGGCGGTGAAGATGCCGCCTACCCGCAGAAGGACGGAAAGACCCTATAGACCTTAACTGTAAGCTGTCATTGTTTCTTCGGTTTTAATGCTCAGAGTAAGTGGGAGACGCTGAAGACGCCCTTTAGGGGGCGTCGGAGTCATCAATGAGACACCACCCTTTGAAACTGGAGGATCTAACCCTGAGCCGTGAATCCGGCCAGAGGACCGTGTCAGCCGGTCAGTTTTACTGGGGCGGTATCCTCCCAAAGAGTAACGGAGGAGCGCGAAGGTGGGCTCAGCCCGGTTGGCAACCGGGTGTCGAGTGCATGGGCATAAGCCCGCCTAACTGTGAGACCTACAAGTCGAGCAGATGCGAAAGCAGGCCCAAGTGATCCGGCGGTAGAAAGTGGAATTGCCGTCGCTCAACGGATAAAAGGTACCTTAGGGATAACAGGCTGATCACGCCCAAGAGTTCATATCGACGGCGTGGTTTGGCACCTCGATGTCGGCTCGTCGCATCCTGGGGCTGGAGAAGGTCCCAAGGGTCCGGCTGTTCGCCGGTTAAAGCGGCACGCGAGCTGGGTTCAGAACGTCGCGAGACAGTTCGGTCCTCTATCCTCTGTGGGCGTTGGAAAATTGAGGGGTTCAGACCTTAGTACGAGAGGACCGGGTCTGACGCACCACTGGTGCATCGGTTGTACTGTCAAGTGCATGGCCGAGTAGCTAAGTGCGGACGGGATAAGCGCTGAAAGCATCTAAGCGCCAAGCCCATCCCAAGATGAGTTTTCCCTATAGGTTCGTGGAAGACCACCACGTTGATAGGTCGCAGGTGTAAGTGCAGCAATGTATTGAGCCAAGCGATACTAATCACCAATAGACTTCATCATATTACATCACTCCCGTTCGTGAATAACAACTTGCTGTTGTCTTGTTCATTGGATGTATGTTTAAAAGTAACACCACCAGCCACGCAGATGTCAGTTTACGCTGATTCCTTCCCCTCGTAACGAGAGGAAATCTTCTTAGCCACACACAACAACCCTTAAAAAATCCCCCTCAAAGCCCCCAAGGGCTCCCGGGCAGGCAGGATGAAGAGAAAAAAAGCCCTCTTCCCCCTGAAGCCCGGTGGCCAGAGCGCAGTGGTCCCACCCGGTCCCGTTCCGAACCCGGAAGTGAAACGCTGCCGCGCCAATGGTAGTCGGACGATAGGTCCCGCAAGAGTAGGTCGCCGCCGGGATTTTTTTCATCAGGCCCCGCCAGTTCCTCAACTGGCGGGGCTTGTTCGTTTTCTTGATGGAGGCTTCTCTTCTTCTACTCCAGCTAAGAGGAACATTTGGTGCATGCCGCCTGTCCGAGCCGTCGCGCCTTTGCTTCCTCCAAGCTCTTCGGTAGAAAATTAATAGGGGGGCTATCCAGCTTTTCCCGCCATTGCATTACTCCTTGAAAGACACCGCGGATTTTGCATGTATAGTTGGTGCTATGCTTTCACATGCTTTTGCAGTCGGTTCGGTTCTGGGAACGGTCATGTCCCCGCTTGTTTGCGTCTCTGCCGCGGAAATGTCTCCCGTAGCGGCCGCTGAAAGCGTGGTGGCTCGTGTGACTCCATCTGCAAAAGGCGCCGTGTCGTTCCGCTTGAATCCGGCCATGGGCAACAAGATTACTATTTCTGGCGCTCCTGGTGGCATCCGGGTGGAAGCATCTGACGTGCGCCGTCTGGTAGCGGGGTACGGATGGTATCTGAAAAATATTGCCAAGGTGCATTTTTCATGGAACGGAGACCGCCTGACGCTTCCCTCACCCCTGCCTGCTCCGTCCACCCCTGTCACGATTGAGTCCCCGTGGAATACCGTTTTTGCGTATAATTACTGCACGCTGTCCTATACGGCGGCTTTCTGGGACAGATCGGAA
>ERZ810085.574-NODE-574-length-6362-cov-6.18123_pt1 | contig 6362 bp, 5 predicted proteins | sample MGYA00520346_ERZ810085 | MGnify/ENA primary metagenome ERZ810085 (study PRJEB31588, sample SAMN03398705) | human gut metagenome | study: EMG produced TPA metagenomics assembly of the PRJNA231909 data set (A prospective, longitudinal analysis of the...
TTCCCTACACGACGCTCTTCCGATCTTATGACATCACGCCGGTAACGACCTGCGACCTCTCGTCCGATACCGGAGAACTGTTCCGGATGGATGACTATCCGGAGCGGTTCTTCAAATGGGCGGATAAGTTCATCAATATAATCTGTTAAAACATGCTGGAAACGAACGAATTGACAAGAAAACTCAGGACGCTGCTCCATCCGCGGGCAGCGCTGATTGCCTATGCCCGGGAAGACAACAGTCATTATGTATATGACAACAGTTATTTCATCGAGGTCAGGGATATAGATGAAAGCGGTATAATGGGCGAAGGCCGTCCGGTGACGGCGGAGTTCATGAACGAGCTGGTACGGGGCTATTCCGAAAGGCACAGCGCCACACCGTATGGAAGGATACCGTCCAACCTGTTGTGGTGCGACCCGCGTAAGGGAAGCGAGAAATACATCTGGTACAACTCTCCCCGGAAACGTATGATGTTCTTCAAGGAAGCCCTCAAGATAGAGAACGCGGAGTATCATCTGCCGGGAATCATCTACGAGGCCGGAGAAAGCCACCTGAATGTCTATGCCTGCAAAGACAGGGAACCGACGGAAAAGACGGAACTTTATGCCGCCCCGTTCTTCAACGTGACGCAGGCAAGCGTCTGTCTGGGTTCCGCCAGAATAGAGAAGCCGAAAGACCTGACCTACGCGAAACTGCTCGAATATTGGGAGAGGAAGTTCTGGCTGACGGAGTTCTCCCATCTGGGAGCGCATGGCAACCCGACCAAATCAAATCTCGTTCTGGTCACGAAAGCGGCAAAGGACAGACCTTTCGACCTTGAAGAACTGAGACCGTTGAACAACTTGAAACTAAAGGACATACTGAAATGAAAAGAGTGCATTATATCGACAACTACCTGATTGACCCGCAGCACCCGGTAACAGTGAATCTTATCGGCGCGGGCGGAACCGGTTCGCAGGTGCTGACATGTCTGGCCCGGCTCGACGTGACATTGCGGGCGCTCGGACACCCCGGCCTGTCCGTCACGCTCTATGACCCTGACATCGTGTCCGGGACCAACATCGGACGCCAACTCTTCAGTGATTCCGACATAGGCCTGAACAAGGCGAAATGCCTCATTACCCGTGTCAATAATTTCTTCGGCAACGACTGGAAAGCGGAGCCCAGACCCTATCCGTCGGTGTTGAAGGAGGTGAAACGGGATGAAATCGCGAACATCACCGTCACCTGCACGGACAACATCAAGTCCCGGCTCGACCTGTGGAACGTGCTGGGAAAGATGCCGCCGGCCTCCTACACGGACAATGCCACGCCACTCTACTGGATGGACTTCGGCAACACGCAAACGACCGGACAGGTTATAATGGGGACCGTGCTGAAAAAAATCAGGCAACCGGCTTCCACGCTGTATGAAGCGGTCGGCTCGCTGAAGGTCATCACCCGTTTCGTGAAATACGCGAGAGTGAAGGAGGAGGATTCCGGTCCGAGCTGCTCGCTGGCAGAAGCATTGGAGAAGCAGGACTTGTTCATTAACTCCACGCTGGCGCAACTCGGGTGCAATATCCTGTGGAAGATGTTCCGCAACGGGATGATAGAGCATCATGGGGTGTATTTGAACCTGGCAACGATGAAAGTAAACCCGATATCAATCTAATATAAAAGTATTTCAGTGTTATTTAGACATAAAAAGAAGCTGTGAGAATACTTCGGTTCGCTGATAGTTTTGTAACTTTGCCCTGCAAAATAAATAAGCATATTACACAATGGAACCATCTATATACAGTTATTCACTTTGCATTGCGCTGCCGTTGATGTCGTTCTTCGGCTTTTATTTTTTGTTGGCTCCAACCCCGGAAAAAGCCATTTTCAATAATTATCTGCGTTCCCGGCGAATTATGGGGGTAGCCATACTGTTACTTGCCGCCAACTATTCGGTACATTTCTTTTTTGGAATCAGGTTCAAGAATACCGATGCCGCCATCCTGATGAACCTGTCCACCTATTTTTTGTGCTACTGGTTGTTCAGTTCGGCCCTCACCACTCTGCTTGACCGCTTTTATATCACCAAATGTCGGTTACGGACGCATATCTGTCTATGGATACTGTTTTCCATCCTTTCCGGCATCGTTCTGCTGTTGTTACCAAAAGGTGGTTTACAGACAACGGTGATGTTTGCCTTGGCCGCATGGTTGGTTATCTATGGGCTGTTCTTGACCCGTAGGCTTCTCCGGGCCTATCACAGGGTCATCCGCATTTTCGATGACACCCGTGCGGATGACATCGGTGCCTATATCAAATGGCTTTCCATTTTCACCTACTGGGCTGTCACATTCGGGGTGGGATGCGGACTGCTGACATTCCTGCCTGATGAATACATCTATATCTGGATTCTGTCATCGGTACCGTTCTACATTTATCTCTTCCTTTGCTATCTGAACTATCTGCTGTTTTACGAACAGGTGGAAAACGCGATGGAGGATGGCATGACTTCTGAAGAGGAAGACCTGTGTGACACCACAAACCGGGAACAGGCACAGAGGCAGGATACTCCTTTTTTCCATGCCGAAATGGCGAAAAAAATCAAAGGTTGGATCGATGCGGACGGTTATATCCGGCCCGGCCTTACCATAAAGGAGCTTTCAGATGTGCTTCATACCAACCGTACCAATCTTTCCGCTTATATCAAGACTACGTATAAAATGACATTCCGCGAATGGATAACCAGTCTCCGGTTGGAGTATGCGAAAAACATGCTGAAGGAGCATCCGGAAATCAATATACAGAAGCTGGCTGAGTCCTCCGGTTTTCTTTCCCGCAGTAACTTTATCAAATTATTTTCCGAGAAGGAAGGATGTACGCCTGCCAAATGGAAAAAAGCAAATCGGGAATAATTTGTGTACTAAAAAACATTGAAAAAGGTCTCAGAAACCCATTTTCAAAAAGTGCTCAAACGACAAAAAAGTGCTAATTCGACAAAAAGGTGCTCTAACGACAATTTGAAAAGTGCTCAAACGACATTTTTTTTATAAAACGCTGTATTTCAACAGAAAAAGTTTTTGTAATATTTTGGGCGCTGAATGGCATTTATTACCTTTGGAGAAGACAAAGATAATAAATTCAAGTTTATATGAGCAGAAAAATCACTTTTCTTACCCTGTTTCTGTGGCTGATGACGGTAACTTTTCCTGTCATTGCGCAGCAGAAAGCAGACACGACCTACACCTTCCGGTTCGTTCCGCAGAAGGACACGTTCTACGTGCCTTGGAATGGCAATGACACGGAACTTGCCCGTCTGTTGGAATGTATCGAAAACAACAAAACCACAATTCTTGACGGCAAGCTGCCGCTATTGGTTGACGGCTACTGTAATTCACTGGGCAGTGAAGCCGAGAACCTTGCCACGGCGAAGATCCGTGCCAACCGTGTGAAATCCGAACTGATTATCCGTGCGGAAATAAAAGAGGAGAATTTCATTACCCGCAACCATGCGACTGAGGGTGATTTTGTCACCGTGCGCCTGACGGTACCGGTAAAGGGAACTGCCGCGACGGATGCGGAAGCACGACGCAAGGCGGAAACCGAACGACTGGAAGCCGAGAAGCGTGCCGAACAGGAACGGCTTGCCGAAGAGCAGCGCAAGGCGGAAGAAGCCCGACTTGCCGCTGAAAAGGCAGAAGCCGAGAAAGCCGCTCAACAAAATAAACTTGTCGACACGCCGTCGGAAACTAAAATCACAAATGATTATCATTTTTCCCTGCGTGCCAACCTGCTGCGCTGGGCTACCCTGACACCAGATCTTGGCGTGGAATGGCGCATCTGCCCGTCATGGGGCATTGCCGTAAACGGCTCGTGGACTTCATGGACGTGGAGCGACAAGGACCACCGCTATGCACTCTGGGAAGTGGCTCCGGAAGTGCGTTACTATATGGGTGAGAAGAAAGCCTGGTATCTGGGCGCGATGTTCAAGGCCGGACAGTTCAACTACAAGCTCTCCGAAACAGGCAAGCAGGGCGACCTGATGGGTGGCGGCATCACCGCCGGCTATCAGCTGCGGCTGAACAAGGCACTGGCTCTTGATTTCAACCTCGGTTTGGGCTACCTGAATGCCGATTTCGAAAAATATGAAGTCATCGACGGCGTGCGTGTACGCCGCGGCAACGAGACAAAAGATTGGTGTGGTCCCATCAATGCCGGTGTGACATTGGTATGGAAGTTATTCTAACACGGAGGAATAGAATATGAAAGCAAGACAATATATAAATATGATGGGAATGGCAGCCGCCGTGCTGCTCTCTTCCTGCGTGAAGGACACGCTTTATGACACGCCGCATCCCGACTACGGGAAGATTGCGGTGACAGCCGACTGGTCGGCCCGCGGTGAGGGTATCGACATACCTGCCACATGGACGGTCACCATGGGAGACTATACGGGTACGGAGACTTCCGCCACCCATACCCCCGACCATCTGTTTGCTCCGGGCAGCTACACCCTTGCGGTGTGGAACCCGGCCGAGGGAATCACGGTGAACGGCACTACAGCCACCATTGCCGCAACCACGGGAAACCGGGCAGGCACGGATGCCTTTGTGAACAATGCCCCGGGATGGTTCTTCACCTATACGGAACAGGTGACCATCGAGAAAGACAAGGACTATCCGCTGACTGCCGCAATGAAGCAGCAGGTACGCGAACTGACGCTTGTCGTCGAACCTACTGGTGATGCCGCCGGACGCATCACGGAGATTGTTGCCCATCTGACGGGTGCAGCCGGAACACTCGACTTCGCTACCGATACCTACGGAGCCGCTTCGAACGTCGTGCTGCCCTTCTCCAAGATTACCGAAGGTGACGATGCCGGCAAGTGGAAAGCCACGGTGCGGCTGCTGGGTGTGACTGGCACGGAACAACTGCTGACGGGTGAAATCCGCTATGCTGACGGCAACCCGACCCCCACCACGCTGAAAAGCGACCTTACGGAAGCCCTCAAGGAGTTCAACACCGGAAAGGGCGAATCGCTGACCCTCGGCGGAACGCTGGTTGAGACTCCCGAAGGCATGGAAGTGGACGAAGCCGAAATCAACGGCTGGGAAGAAGTGAAAGGTGATGATGTAAATGCCGATTTGTAAATAATTAGTAAACCGAACGCAGGAGCAAAGCTTGCTTTGATTTTGCTGAGGTGCAGCAAATATTGAAATGGAATTAAACTAATATAATGAAGACGAGATTTTTTACACTTGCAACGCTCGCCCTCGCACTGGCAGCCTGCAACAACGACAACGAGAACCTGAACGGTGACCCCGTGGCCGCCCAGTTTACCGCCAACATCGCCCCCGCCACCCGCGCCAGCGGAACCACCTGGACTGGCGGCGACCGTATCGGCATCACCGACATCGGCAACGATTCCCAGTACGGCAACGTGCCTTTCATCCTGAAAAACGGGAAATTTGAGGCAGAAGGAAAGGTTATCTATATCGAAGATACAAAGACCCATACTTTCCGCGCCTACTATCCGTACAACGCGGCGGGAGGCATCCTCGCAGCCACGACCGATGCCACGGCGCAGCAGAACAAGCCTGCCATCGACTTCCTCTTTGCTTCAGGAGCCACGGGAGACAAAAACAACCCGGTAGTAAGCTTTACCGACAAAACCGCCAAAGGCGGTGAAGACAACTCCTTCCACCACCGCATGAGCCAGATAACCCTTACCTTCGAGGCGGGCGACGGCGTGGATTTCAGCGTGGTCAAGCCTGAACGTTACACGCTGGACGGATTGTTACTCACCGGTACGTTCAACACGGCCGACGGTATTGCCACCGCAGACAACGGAGTACAGACCGGAGAACTGGCCATGAATCTGGCAGACGGCAATCTCACGTCATCGATCATCCTCTTCCCGCAGACAGTTGCATCCCTGCCGTTGGTTGTGAATTACAAAGGTCAGGAATATCATGCCACACTCACCATACCCGAAGGCGCACTGCTGGCGGGCAACAACTATACCTATACCGTCAAGGTACGCAACAAAGTCCTTGAAGTCAGCGAAGCCACCATTGCAAAGTGGAACGATATAGACGGTGGAGATGTGGGTGCTGACCTGTAGGATTTTAATAATTAATCGATTAGAATAAAGAATTATGAGACATAGATTATTTATCCCCGCAGCCACCGCACTGCTGTTCGCCCTCGCCGCCTGCACGCAGGACGAACTTGCTGACGATAACCGTCTGCCCGAAGGTGAATACCCCGTCGTCATCCGTGCCACCGGACTGTCCGTAGAAGCAACGCCGCTGGCAGCCCCTTCCACTCGTGCCGCTGTGGACGGCGATTGGCAGGGCGTCACTTCCGTGGCACTCAAGATG
>ERZ810085.582-NODE-582-length-6324-cov-4.9866_pt1 | contig 6324 bp, 3 predicted proteins | sample MGYA00520346_ERZ810085 | MGnify/ENA primary metagenome ERZ810085 (study PRJEB31588, sample SAMN03398705) | human gut metagenome | study: EMG produced TPA metagenomics assembly of the PRJNA231909 data set (A prospective, longitudinal analysis of the...
TTCCCTACACGACGCTCTTCCGATCTGCGTTTTCTACTCTGTCGGTATAGTTCTGAAGTTCCTGATTACCGTATCCTGAAGCGCCTTTTTCATACGTCCACTTTGAAGGATCGGGTCTGTTGTCGGGAGTCGGTGTGTCAAATTCGTCCGACCACACCAATACCCATCGGGTGTTTTCTATCTCTTCTTCTTTCTCGCAACTTCCAAGTAACAGTGGCAAAGGAAGTATCAGCAAGCTAAGCAATATTGTTTTATATGGTTTCATAAGTTATCATTTTTAATAGAAATAAATATTGTCCAAAAGAATGTTCCTGGTGTTGTCATCACATGCCAATGCCAATTGTGGTATTAGTTTATTTTCTTTTTCAAGTTCCAGATCGAGTGACAGCCACTGTTTTGATTTGAAATCAGGATATTTCTCCAATGTTATCGGATACTTTATTTCCGTTGTTCCATAGTATATAGAGACTGTTATAATAGTGCTTTCACTTACTTCGTCCATGCATAATACATCCAGGTGGAGGTGAGTCTTTGACGAACAATCCGCAGTTTTGTTGAATACAATACCTACAAAGTTCAAACCGCTATACCGTGCTATATGATTATCACCGGTATCTATTTCCGTATATTCAGCTGTTGACCATTCCCATCTAGGATTCCAGTTTGCAGAAATCTTATTAGTATAAGAATCACTGAACAGAGACAACACTTCCGATTCGTCTCTCGTGGGTGTTGGAGCGAAATCGTAGCAATGTACCTTTATTTCGCCTTCAGCCTCCTTTAACGAGATAACGGCTTCTCCTGTTTTGTGCACGGTTATGTTACCATCATTTGTTACCGAAGCCACATTGACGTCAGATGACTCGAATGTAAAATAATTGGGAGAGACCCGCATTTTACGGTTAATGCCGTTCGGAAGATTGATAGTCTCGGTCAGAGTTCCTATCGTCAGTTTTCCGGGAAAACCGGGAACCTCTATATCTTCTATTTTGGCATGAGCCAATGTACCAAGTTTTTCGAACTTGACCTCATCGAACCAGATGGTGTAGCCTTCGTCATTTACTGCACCAGCGGAGTAGTAGAATAATCCTTTTTCCGATAAAAGCTTTGCGGAATTAGGAATAGGGATGATAATCTTGCTCCAGTTTGTATTCAGTTGGACATCATTAACTTGAACCAGATATTCGGTAGTATCATAATTTCCTATTCCAACTTCAATAGCGGTAGCTACGGAAGACTTGGCATAAAAAGTCAGTGCGTCATATCCGGACAGGTTTCTGCCTGTAGCGGAATAGAAAGTACCTCCTGCCCAACTTCCCATAGGATCACTCGGATTGGGAACTTCTATTCGCATAGATGACGTGCCATCGTAGGTGGTTTCAGTATCCACCCCGAAATTAGTTACTTTTCCCCATGCCTGGTATTGCAGGTCGGATGCAAATTCATCGATAAAGACATCAGACAAGTGTGGGTAAGTTGCCAGCACATCCGTATTTATATCTCTTGTACATCCTGTCAACGAAAAGAGAACAGCGACAACAGAGAGCTTACATGATATATTGATTTTGTGATTCATAAAACTATCTTATTAATTAGTTCGTAGATTAGAAAATGCTGAATGAAATGTAGGTTCTTATTTCCCATTCGTTGCCACGACCTGCGCCTATAATATCTGTGCTTGGTTCAAAACCACCGGAACCGTCCGGTATATATCCGGCAACGTAACGAGGAGAATATTGATCTAATGTTCTGAAAGTACCTCTGATTCCTACGCGAGTGGATACCGGACCCAACCATTTAGGCTTGGCGAGACTGGTCGAAAAGTCTAACATACATTGGAAAGGGAAAGTAAGGTTAAAATCCCTGTGATAGTCGTACGGCCCCCAGTCATTAAACTTCACCATTGCGTTCAGTCGCAGTTTCTTATAAATCATTTTGGCGTCTGCACCTACCCGCTTAACTAAACGGGTATCATCTCCGTTGGCTTGGGCAGTACCACAGTAGACACTTGATATGATACCGAAATCTCTTGATATTCTAGACGCTATTTTCAGGTTTGTTTCCCATAAATCATGAGCCGGTGCAGCTCCTCCGAAAGCAAAGGTAGAACGACCGTTGGCAAGTATACCTATGGCTGCATCCTGTGAGGTGGGATGATGGCGGTAAATGAAACCAAGTGAAGCGGCAAACGGTGCATCTTCGTTATTGTCATTCTCCCAGTCATACATCCAAGTTGCGGGTGTCGGGTCATAAGTCAGCAACAATTCTCCCGCTGTTGTCTCCCTGTTATCCCTAACAGCAAAAGGATCATCAATAATATTTCGTAATCTTCCGGGAGCATCGATTCCATTAGGCATTGGACCTACAAGCGGTTTCTGCCACAGGAAATTAGGGGCAATCTGGAAGTTGCCTATCTGATAAGTAAAACCGGCAAGGACGTTCGATTGATTTCCGCTACCGCTATCTTTTAGCCTCCATCCTGTTAAAGTCTGTGTGTAATCGGCTCCGCCACTGGCTACCAATCCCATTATCGCCCCCTGCGCATAGGCATTAAACTTTCCTCCGCTATATACCACTTTCATCTTCCCTCCGAATGTATCGGATGTTTTTATCACGTCGGAATATACGATAGCTTCTTTATTGTATTCTGTGGTAGCTTGAAATTCCCGTCCTACAAGCGTTGTTCCTGACCATAATCCGCCCGCTGTAATATTGAAACGTCCGAAATTTCTTTCCACCATAAGAGAGGCCCGTGTATTCTTGGGGCGGGGTATGGCATAAGAAGTAGTCGTTCCTTCACGCTGGTCTATATCATAATGGAAAATACCTGCTACGTTATATTTACCTATATTCCGTTGGTATTTGACAAGCAGAGCCGGGTTTGCACCCCACCATAGTTCGGGACCGAAAGCAATTTTCAGCCCTTTGAAGTATTTCTTACCTTCAATTTCACTTCCGAAAGGAGCTTCGCCACCATAAATATCCATATTATCACCGTAGCTCGCTTCGGGATACAATCCAAAGAAGTCTCCTTCGTATCCCCAATGATAGTGTCCTTTGCGGTAAAATGTTTTCAGATTAAACAGTTTGCCATCCCAGTCAAAACTCGCACTATAAAGTCTTAAGCGTTCCAACGGACCCAGATCTACTACTTCTCCGCTTTCGTCCGTTATATATCTGGAGCGTCCTCTGTTCTCATAAAAGATTTCGTCTATCGGGTTCTCCGCCACATTTCCAAGAACATTTACAGTGACTTCCGCCTGTACATTCTTTGCCGGTTTTGAGGCTACGCCTACGTAGAACGATTCAGTATGGTCAAAGCCTTTAAAGCTGGGGAAACTTGTCGGATTCTTCGGCCTGGAACTTGGAGTGGTAGTATTCTTTGCACCTGTATTGTAGGTAGTTATGTCGCCTCTCAGTTCGCTCAGGCGTATTAGCTGAGTCTTTTCGCCTTGCAAGGCAGCTTTATCACTTCTGGAGGATAAAACGGCTGACATTACATTGATATCGGAAAGTTTGCTTATTATCGAAGAGGTGGTACTTCCGGGAGAATAAGGATTAATCTTGTGGACATCTTTCAGCACATAGTATGCGGCACGCGGGTAAAGTTCGTATATTCCCCTGCTGTCAGGAGTTCCTTTTGCGCATATACCGAACCATTCTTCGTTCATATTGTTTTCACCGTTCACATAGTCAAATACATATCCACCGTTGGCCCATGATGCATTGGTGTCATGTATGCTCAGGTTAGTATTTTGACCGAATTTCCACCAACCGTCGGTAAATTGGAAAGTGAAACCTCCGAGTGAGTTATTGTTGTTGCCTAGTCCTGCCGCATTCAGATATATTTCAGTCCAATTCTTCAACAGAATGTCTGCTTGCTCTTTTTGTGCTTCACTTTGAGTTATGGCATTGAATGCATCGGATCCGAACTCTGTAAACAATACCGGTTTTCCATACTCAGCTTTTACTCTGCTGAATAAGTCGCCGAACGAGTCACCGCGATAGCAGTTGATTCCTAGAATGTCAACATCCTTACATTCTTTGGCTATAATATCAAGGAATAGAAGGTCACCGTTGCAAATGGCTATAGGAGCTGAAGCATTCATTTTCTTCATCTCGACAGTCGCTTCATTGAACAGTTTATATAAGTGAACCGCTTGAATAGTGGATTTACGATCTTCTACCGGAATATCTTCCGTTTCTGCTCCTTGCCAAAATAAACCATAATTGTTCTCATTTCCAAGAAGATAGAGGAGTATTCCAGGAGTATTATTGTATTCCTTTACCAATTCTCTCGCCTCGTCGAGAAGCACTTTTTTTACTCTAGGGTCGGAATAGTCGGTGTTAGCTATCCATGCCCCGTCCAAAGCTACTCCATAGCGTCCGAAGGAGCTATATATCATTGTGTGAATACCATATTGTTCATAGATATATTTTACCCATCTGGGGGGAACGCCTATGTGTTGTCTGATAGCGTTTACACCCATGTTCTTTAATAAAGACATATCCGTATCGAGAGCAGCCTTGATTATATCGTCAGGCTTTGTCCATAAGGAATATGAATAATTGGTGCCGACTGGGAAGTAATCCCAGTTCATACCATTCACCATAAAAGACTTACCGTTCACAAGCAACTTGGAACCTGTTCTGTCGTTGACTAAGGAGACTTTTTCCTGTTGTGCCGAAAGGGGAATGGACAAAAGGATTAGCAAAGATAATAATATTACATTTTTCATGATAAGTAAAATAACAAATTAGCACTTTGTGAAAAGAAAGCGTCTGAGATTACAAACGTATGTTTCATAGTTTGCTTTGGACCTAGTAGTTTCTCTTGCCTCATAGATTAAATTTAAAAAGTATATACTCGATTAATTTCTTGGAGGACAAAGGTAGTATAGTATAAGGTACGGTGTATATACAAGTAAATAGTAAGAGTAAATAAATAAAAAGTTAATGTGTTGATTATTAGTTATATAATGTTTGGTAGAGGTAAATAGTTTATGAAGTAAAATGGTTTGTTTGCTCTCTCTATTTTTGCATTTTACCCAATGAACGTACCGTCTCGGTGAATTCTTCCTTAGGAATTATTGCCTTGTTTCTGGTTTTTAAACGATTATTGTAAACCGTCTGCGGAGAGCAATGAAGAAATTCTGCAATCTTCATACTGTCATTTATTCCGAGTCTGACAAGCGCATATATCCTCAACTCCGTGTTCAGGAGTTCGCCTTCTTTAAGCATTATCTTTTCTTCGGGACGCAGGAGGGAATTGAAGTCTTTTACAAAATCGGGGTATACGTGTAGGAAAATAGCGTCGAAACTATGATAGAACTCCTTCAACTCACTTTGTACCATCGTAATGTTGGAAGTTAATGATTTGATATCGTCTATTTGACCGGCTTTAAGTTTTCTGCTGATATTCTTCCTGTATTCTTCAAGTTTGGTTATATAATTGGAGCATATTGAGAATACATATCCGATGTATTCTTCTTTCACATAATTGGACTCTAGTAATTGGTTATTGATCACTTTTAACTTTTCATTTACTTCGCTAAGTTCTCCGTTCACTTCACCCAGCATTCGTTGGGCTTCAGAAAGTTCTTTGACGTGTGAATTAAGCAGTCGGTTACTTTCGTTCAGTTTTTTACGTGAACGAGACAGTTTTCTGAATTGGAAATAAATGAGTAGGATGGAGATGAGTAATACAATGGATAATATACTTGTGGTGTAGAGTGATTTACGCAATTTGCTTTCCTGTATTTTGTTCCTTTCGCGATAGGCCTGCTGTAGTTTATCCATAACGGTCGATATGTTTATTACGCGCACCCTGTTGGGATACAGCAATGCGGCTTTAAAGCAATAACTGATGTAAGTGTAGCCTCTGTCTATGTCTTCACGCAAATAGAGGATATTGGAAAGTTCCTCCAATGAAGCTATATCGCGGTTGCAGATTTTAATATCGGTTATGGCAGAATAAATAAGGTATTTTACGTAATTATCTTCATCGCCTTCATTGTAAAACATGATAGCAAGCATATAAGAATTGATGGCATCCACCCGCGTGGACAATGATGACTTGTCTACTATATTTTTTAATTTTAATTTTATACTGTCTCCCTCTGCAGAACGGGGATATTCTCTATGTAGTGATGCACAAAAACTATAATATGAAGGATGATCGGGAGTTATGTATTTCTTAGCTTCGTGCTTGAATTCCTTCTCAAGATTGTAATAAGAATTTGTCAGTTCCAGGCGATTACCGATGAATTGTACCAAATGGGAGTATAGATAGATTTTTGTATCATAATACTGATACATATTTTC
>ERZ810085.634-NODE-634-length-6012-cov-4.3401_pt1 | contig 6012 bp, 2 predicted proteins | sample MGYA00520346_ERZ810085 | MGnify/ENA primary metagenome ERZ810085 (study PRJEB31588, sample SAMN03398705) | human gut metagenome | study: EMG produced TPA metagenomics assembly of the PRJNA231909 data set (A prospective, longitudinal analysis of the...
TCCCTACACGACGCTCTTCCGATCTTGCTTACTTTATTGCTGCTGAGGCTTATAGTCGGCAGACCGGGCAAGAAGGCAAGGCGATTGAAAAGATGAATGAATATCTGGAGGCTTGCCAAGCTACTCCTATGGAGGATGATTTGACAGGAACGGATCTGATAGAGGCTATTCATAAAGAAAAACAAAAGGAATTTGCCGGTGAGGGCGTGCTCTACTTCGATTTGAAGCGTTTGCACTCGGGAGGTTTGTCCCGATTGTCGCAGTGGGGAGATAGAGAAGATACCAAAATAAAGGTGGATGATTATCGCTGGTGTTTTCCCATTCCTCGTTCGGAATATAAATATAATGAGAATATAACTCAGAATGAAGGATGGCCTTTGAATAGGTAAAATTGATTCAATAAAAAAGGAAGATTATGAGATATAACTATTATTATCTGTGTTTATACGTCCTTTTCTTGTTGGGATTAGTGACAAGTTGTAGTAACGATATTGATTATACTTACAAAGGAAGTAATTATATACAGATCAGTACGGCGGATGACCCTGCCATAGCGGAAAATGATGATCGTCCTGTTACTGTAGATGTGCTTTTGGCTACTGCTGTAGAAACGGACGCTACAATTCATTTTGAATTGTCGGGCAATGAGGATGGAGTTTTGAATATGGAGAACGATGGGAGTGTGCTGATTAAGGCTGGCGAAAAAAAAGCGAGCTTTAAGATAGCTTCCAATCATAAGAGCTTGTTGAATACTCAAAAGGTACTGACCCTTAAAGTTAAAGACTTTACTGATTCACGTATGCGTGTGTGGAATGAATTAAAATTAATAGCGAAACCTAGTCCGACTTTACCCGAATTGACTGAAGAACAGATAGAGTTGATAGAGGGATATAGAGAAAGATATGGGGTGAATTTAAATCGGTTTATAGGAGAGGTGAAATGTCATGTGACAGTCATATATCCAACAGATGATATTGGAACATTCTATGATGAAGAAACCCGTTCTTTTGAAGGTAAGAGTGTGATTACGTTAAGTGATAATGCTACTGCTGAACGACCGATATTGAAGATGATTGATAATCCGATGGGACTGACCTCATTCTTATGGGAAATATTACAAAAAGAAACAATAGAGGAGGAAAGTTGGGCTATTAATGAATGGAATCAATGTATGTTGACTGCTATTGAGTTTGATCGTGATAAAGAAGAGTTTGAGGTGACACTTGATAATTTGGAATTATTATTGGAAGAACGCTCTATTTCATTTTTGGGAACAGTGTTAAATAACTATGATGAATCGATAACTTCAGTTCCTTTTAAGTATTCTTTTACGGCATGGAACCGTTGGAAACAAAAAGCTGATAATGGTGAGAAAGTAGCTGTCCCGGATGGAGAAGGGGATAGTGGAAATCCAATATATACAGAGTACAATGTATCTGATTTAATTGAAATGGGTACTACATTAGAACCTCGTATTTACTTGGTTATATCAACTATTGATGAAGATGGATGGGAAAATGAACCTTCCGATTTTATTGAACCGAAAGGCTCTTTTAACGAGGATACATTTACTTTCCAATTTTCATGGGATCATTATAATTCAGGTGGTTACACCCAAATCTATGTAACTTATACCTTAAATAAATAACAGACTTATAATTAATTTATGCTACAACAAATTAAAACAAAAGCTATTCTAGTCTTAGCATTTCTTTTAGGAGTAATATCGGTAGATATGCTTGCGCAACAATCCGTTTCAGAGAAGAAGATCGGTTTACCTCCCAACACCGTTGAAGGTGTATTACCGAATGGTTTGCATTATCTGATTCTCCCGAACGGGACACCGGCTCATACGACGGAGTTTCGTCTGGTGATGCGGCTCGGCTCAGCACAGGAGACGGATAAGCAAAAGGGAGCTGCCCATTTTTTGGAACACATGTCTTTTGCCGGTAGCAAACACTTTCCCGGACGCGGCATGGTGGACTATTTGGAAAGTCTAGGAATGAAGTTTGGGCGGGATATCAATGCTGTGACCGGCTATGACCGTACTATTTTCATGCTGACAGTGCCGATGGATAAAACTGATTCTGCCGTAAGTGATAAAGTTCTGTTGATACTGAAAGATTGGTTGGACGGACTCTCCTTTGAGGAAGAACGGACGAAGAAAGAACGCGGAGTGATTTTGGAAGAGTTGCGCGGCTATGACATAGGAGATGACTTTTATAGCTTGAAGATCGGTCAAAACCGTTTTACCGACCGTATGCCGTTGGGCAGTTCGGAGGATATCCGTAGCATTGACCGTAAAACACTGATTGAGTTTTATCAGCAATGGTACTCTCCACAAATGGCCACTGTTGTGGTGGTAGGGGATGTAGATCCGATTTCCATAGAGAAGAAGATCAAAGAAATGTTCGCTTCCATTCCCCGTAAGAAGGTGAAAGGGTATCGTGTTTATCCTCTCACTTATGAAAAAGGAATAGCTCTTCATGAGATAGGAGATGATCTCAAACGCAGTTCTGAACTGGAGTTGATGATCCCTCATCCTTGCGTAGTGGGAAATACAGTTGGAACTATCTACCGTAAAGAGCTTGGTTCTTTGTTGGTACGGGCTATTACTAACCGTTTGCAAGCTCGGCAGATTCGTAGTAATGTATCCGATGCCTGGTTTCTTTCCGATAAGAATCATTTTGTGTTTACTTTCTCCGGAACGGATAAATCCGGTCTTTTGCAGCAAGTATCCGATTTATCTAACGAGTTGGAATGTATCTTGAAGAACGGCTTTACGCCGGAAGAGCTGGATGATGCTATCAAAGAACTTTCCAGAACATTGAAGGTGGACTGTTCTGCACAGTTGTCCGGCAAGTGGTGTGATGATTTTGTAGATTACGTTATATCCGGCGACCGCTATATACAGTCGGAGGAGGAGATGCGCCAATTGCTTGAAAAGATCCGGTCGACTGACAGTGCAACTTTGCAGAAACTATTGCAGGAATGGCTTTCCTACAAAGAGCAGGCTTTGCTGGTTGCCTATCGCAATAATACGGGTAAACAGAACTCTATTCAGAAAGAAGACATACTACGTGCATGGGAAAAAGGAATCCGGAGTCCGTTGAAAGAGTTTGTTTACGTACCCAAAGAGGTGAAGGAAGAGACGATAACGGCACCTGTATGTCTGACCAAAAGCCACGTGTTTGATGCTTCTGATATTGTCAGTGAGAAGAAATATCCGGAGATGAATTTGACGGAAGTCTTTTTGAAGAACGGGCTGCGCTTTCTGCTCCGTCCTACGGATGATGAGAATCAGTCTCTCTTTGTGACCGCTTTCGGTAGGGGAGGCGTTGGAGATTTGTCGGATGAGGATTATCCGCTTTACGAAGGAACGGGTGGCTATATGGAAATGGGAGGAATAGCATGTGTGCCTTATGATACCCTGTCTTCTTATATGCAACAAGAAGAAATATCCATGAACCTTGCCATCAGTAACTTCTGGCATGATATAATGGGAATGGCACCTGCCGACAAAGCGCAAGAATTGTTTAACCTGATGTATGAGAAGATTTATCGTCCGGAACTTTGTTACAAAGACTTCGATGAAATCCGGCAGGACGAGATAGAACGTTTGGGAAAGGAAACGGTACTTGAGCAGATGATGAAACGTGCTTCAGACCGTGCGTTGACGAATCGTCTGGATTCGCTGATGGGGAATATAGTTTCTCGCCCGGCGTTGACAAAGAAAGATTTAGAGTCGCTTAATCTGGATAAGATTGCTGCCTATTACCGTTCTTTATATGCCAATCCCTCGCAAACGGTGTTCGTCGTGACCGGTAAGTTTGATACGGACAGCATTAAGAAGTTGCTGACCGCTACTTTTGCCCGTATGGAAAAAGTAGAGACGGGATTGTCCTTTTCTGACAAACCATTCAAGTTGCCCGGAAAAACGTATGTCGAAGCATTCCCGAATGAAAATGATACGCAGACTATATTCGATTATGTATTCTGTGGCAATTACCAACCCTCTTTGAGGAATAGTCTTACACTGAAGCTGATGCGTGATATTTTGCAGAACCGTGTGTTGAGTATATTGCGCGAACGGGAAAATATCGTTTATTCTCCGTATGCTTCTTTGTTTTATAATGGACTGCCGCAGCAGGTGTTTTATTTTGATTTGTCCGCTTCCGTTGATTGGGGCAATACGAAAAAAGTGGAAGGATTGATAAAAGAAATCATTCATGAACTCCGTACTCATAAAGTGTCGGAAGAGGAACTGGATGCAATGAAAAAATCGTTCCTGCTGACAAAACAAAAGGTCCTTTCAAACGAGGCATCTGCGGAATGGCGTACCAATCTGGTGAATTTGCTGAAGAACGGAGAGACGATAGACGACTTTGAACAGTACGAAAAATGCCTGTCTTCTATTTCCACCACGGATATTCGGAAAGCATTCAAGGAATTGGTGAACCCTGACAAGTTTGTATTATTATATATTGGAAAACATCAGAAATACAATGAATAAACTATTTTCTAAAAAAGTATGTGTGTTGTTACTCCTATGTTTGGTAGGAGTGACAGCCTTTGCCCAAAAAGGCTATAAGAAAGCGTATACCTTGTTTGATGCGAACGGCAAGGAGATTGGATATGACGAACTGGTTGCTGCGTTGGCGCAGCCGGACGTCGTGTTTATCGGTGAGATTCATAATTGCTGCATTACTCATTGGCTGGAGTACGAGCTTGCCCGTTCTTTGTATGCCATTCATAAGGATAAACTGATGATGGGGGCGGAAATGCTGGAGGCCGACAATCAACTGATTCTGGATGAATATATGAATCGGCAGATCTCTTATGACCGTTTTGAAGCGGAAGCGCGTTTGTGGGACAATTATAGTACGGATTATGCTCCGTTTGTGTTCTTTGCTAAGGAGAACCGTATCCCGTTCATTGCGACCAATGTTCCCCGTCGCTATGCAAACGTGGTGAAAGACAGGGGATTGCAGTATTTGGACTCATTGTCCGATGAGGCTAAACGCTATTTGCCGCCTCTTCCGGTATCGTTCACATATAAAGAAGAGGAACAGGGAGCCTTCGCATTGATGCACATGATGGGGAAAAGCAAGGGGAATGCGGAATATCTGGCACAGGCGCAGGCCATCAAAGACGCTACGATGGGATGGTTTATTGCCCGTAATATGAAAAGCAAGTTCCTTCATTTCAATGGAAACTACCATTCGGACTTTCAAGGCGGAATCATTCCGTATCTGCTTCAATATCGTCCGGGAACGACGATAAAGACCGTTTGTTCGGTGCGCCAGGAGAGTATCGGACAATTGGATGAAGAGAATAAAGGAAGAGCGGATTTCTATATTTGTGTTCCGGAAGATATGACCTCTACTTATTAGAGGTCATGCGCTGCATATATAGGATGGTTGCTATGAATATGAGACAGGCTCCTGCAAGAACGTAAATATATAAATTGCCGTTTATCAGGTCGTCCATATTCTCAGCTTCCAGAAACTTGATACTGAGATATACCGACAACGAATTATTCAGTATATGCATAAGTATGCAGGGGATTAAGCTGCCGGTTTTGTAGAATGTCCATGCCAGCAGGATGCCGATTAAGAATGCCGGAAGTATCTGGGCTGGATTGATATGAAAGACACCGAATAGGAATGCTGCAATGAGAATTGCTTTTGCCGGACTGTATTGCTGTAACAATGCTTTGGTGATTGCTCCGCGAAACAATAACTCTTCGAGTACAGGACCTATGATGGATATGGCGAGAATACCTCCCCATCCGGATTGGAGAATATCGAAAGACTGTTCCATGATATTAGGAATCCAATCCAGCAGCCCCGTCAATGCGGATACTGCAAATCCGGCCGTGAGAATGGCCAATGCGCTGCATGACAGATAGCCCGCTGATACGGGAGACCATGTAGCTTTTTGCGTACTGATATAACCGGCTTTCCATAAATAAATACCCATCATCACTTGTCCCGCCAATTGTGCCGGAAT